>Ga0123353_10000020_pt1 | contig 178815 bp, 166 predicted proteins | sample TergutLab28metaG_3_FD_92763 | JGI IMG/M metagenome (GOLD analysis project Ga0123353, IMG submission 92763) | Labiotermes labralis P3 segment gut microbial communities from Petit-Saut dam, French Guiana - Lab288 P3 | ecosystem: Host-associated > Arthropoda: Insects > Digestive system > Gut ... | reverse complement strand
CCTATGATTATCCCTACCAACTACGTTTTTACAATCCCTGGACCGTTATATCCAGTGCTACACCATCTATCACTAGTGGCTGCTGTAGTAGTTGCCTAACAGGAACTCCCGGCAATTATGAGACGTTTCCCCAACTGAGGAATTCCTTGATTGTTGCCTTGTCACCCAAACTTACTAGTCGATTAATTCTTTTTGATATCTCAGCTGTGATTAAACTTCCAACATACTCATTACATCGCAAGCGTTTGTTTACCATAGATAAATTGTCTTTAGCCCAGAGAACATGGTAGTTCTGGATTATCCATCTCAGTAGGTAATAGATATTCTGCTTGTCATAATCATTTATTTTCAACTCATCTCTTGTAACATCATCTAGTAGCCTATTGAAGAATATATGTTGATACTGACCCCTGCGGATTGTATTCTTCCCTCCAACTATTATCATCCATTCTTCCCAGTTGTCAATGTCTTCAAATTTGATTTTGGTTTCTTCAAATAGTTTGATCAAGCAGCCTACTATCGATTTGACATATATTTCTTTTTCAAATATATCCCTTTTGGCTGCTACTACTATGTCTGATTTCTTTCCACAATCAAAGTACATGATATTATTCTTTTTGGGATAGTCTGAATTTTTATCCAGCACCTTGATGAATCTATCTACCTCCATGAAGTTTAGGGTTTTGGTGATACCAAGATTGGAATAGATCAGTAGTATATTGATAGCAGATTTGAATATTTGGATATGGTAAATTGGAATGGTATGAACTTTGACAACATTATTGTTGGGATCTAATTCGTTGATTTTTTCCGTGAATTCTTCTTTGGTTGTTTTTACACAGATTGGCATCAATGATTTGATAGTTACTGCACCAAATGAAGGATACAGCATTTTATCTACCATCTGATATATCAGATAGCATTTCTTCCCTTTGATTAAATAATATCCATCTTCATCTTGGATTGGGACTATTATTGGTTTCTTGATATACCTGACCTGTGTTACCCCATTCTTATCTAACCCTGATACCTCGATGTCGATGTACATCACACCACATCTTGTTTCTGTAACATGCTTGATTACTTTATTCTTGTTTGAGTTACGACGAATTACATGGTCATTCACATCATACTTGTCTTCATCTGGAACCCATTCATACCCTAGTATCTTGATGTTTGGTAAGATCTCTAATCCCAAGAATGATTTGTAGATATACTCTACTATCGAAGTATCGTACTCCTTGTTCATGAGACCCACATTAAGTTGATCTTTGAAGTCATTTGGCAATGAGTTCAAATATTTTAACATTTATGACCTCCTTGTCATATTTCTCACATCTGGACTTTCTTACTCTCCTCTCAGTTTGATAATTTATTATTCCTCCAAATGTGAAAATATATAATCGATTATAAAAAAATGTTTTTGAACACAAATGAATTAAAAGAGAGACTCTCACGAGTCTCTCTCCTTCACATTCCATTCACCTTGTTGCATGATGTACTCAAATATATCGTCATCTGTTTTGAATGCCTTGAGTATTCCCGAAGGAACTTGCCTCTTGAATTCAGAAATTAATTTATCCTTGAACATCTCTGGGTTCAGTCTCATTTCAGCACTCTCAAATACTCCTTTGTCGGTATCTTCGTCTACTAAGTTGTACGGGTACTTTGGAAATTTAATCACCATGGCTGTACTCTTTGGTGTTACTATCTCTAGATAATCCTTTTTATATATGATACGAAGCATGCCATAGCTACCAAACAATACCTCTCTATTGGTATATATCACGCGATTGCAGCTGGTGATAAATTTGTAGGCCAAGGTCTCTAGTACTGGAAGATGGCGGGGTGTATGTATTATTACCATTGCATATCTATCCGCAAGAAATTTTAAACTCTCATTGATAGAAGCATGATTGGTGATGAATACATGGATCTTCCGAATACTACCAGGGTGCATCTCATTCAGAAAGTCTAAATTATGACTTGTGAAATTTATGAAGATATGTGTGTGGAAGATGTTGATGTAATTTTTCTGTGTCATGTCTATCTTTATTTTATGCAAGTAGAATCCCTCCTGTGATAATTTATCAAGAGAGTGCTACGAGCACTCTCTTAATATGTCTTTTAGGCTGTCGATGTCGGTTGATAATATTTCATCTAAGTCCCAGGGGCACTTGCCAGGAACTTCCTTCAGTCCTTTGTACAGTCCCGGATGGTTGACAATTTCTTCCTTGTACAGAGAAATTGCATTCATATATGGAAGCTGAAGATCTTCTTTTGCATGGTATCCTATTTCTTGTTCTCCACCTTCATCTTTCTTCAGCTGGGTCAATGCCCTACCTCTGTACTTGTTCAGATCGTTTGTCCATCTTTTCTCTAGTACTGTAGATGGGGCATAAATAATTTTCAAAATAGTCTCAATAGCCTTGGATACGATTGTGAGTATATTGTTTACTTCATTTATTTCTTCTAATTTGGGCTTGTCATAAATGCGGTTGAAGTCTATGTCGTCAACATTCTTCCCGTTTTTAATTTCCACCAGAATCTTGTTGAATCTCCCAAGATAGACCAATAGCTCGTGAAATCCATCCAAGGATTGCTGAAGTTTCTCTTCTCTAGCATCCATCTCCATACCCTCCTTCTTACATTTATCATTATACTTGTGTGACTTGTGGATTACAAAAATGAAGAAGGGAATTACATCCCTTCTTCATCATAATCGATTCTGACATTGGGGTCTGCGTGTTCTATTACTCCGGTGAATTCTTCTTCCTTCTCTGGTAGAATCCTGTTGAGAAACACTCCTATGATTGCTGCCAGTCCAACTCCGCCTAGTTCTATGTTCCCAAATGATATCATGCTACCACCAAGACCAAATATCATGATGGTTGCAATAACTATCAAGTTCCTTGAATCCTTGAGATCAATTTTATTCTCAATCATTATTCGGAACCCAATTGCTGTTATCATACCAAATAGGATAATGGATGCTCCACCGATTACACCTAGTGGTATAGATCCTATTATGGCTGCTACCATTGGGAAGAAACTGAGTAGTATTGCAAATAAAGCTGCAATACGCATTACTATTGGATGATATACTTTGGTGAGAGTAATGACACCAACATTCTCTGAATATGTAGTAATGGCTGGTCCACCAAACATTCCTGATATCACTTCGCCAACTCCATCACCCATTAGTGTACGATTTAACCCAGGGTCCCTGAAGATGTCCTTCCCCGTTATTTCTTTTATGGCAACCATATCACCGATGTGCTCAGCCATTGTGGCGATGGTAACAGGAGCTACTATTAGTATAGCCTCTAGATTAAATTTTGCCAATGTGAAGTTAGGAATACCTATCAGTTGAGAAGATGATATCGGAACAAAGTCAACGTTTCCACTGATTGCACCAACTACATATCCAATTACTATTCCGCACATAATTGGTATCAACTTCAAGAATCCCTGAGCAAATATGCTAATAGTAGCAATTGCTGCAAAGCTAATGAAGGCAAGCCACCAATTATCGGTTGCTTGTGTGATCGCAATGTTTGCAAGCATTAGTCCTATTATTGCAATGATAGGTCCTGTTACAATCGGGGGAAATAGTTTTAGTAATCTCTCCGGTCCAATAAACTTCATTATCGTTGAGAATATTATGTATATTACACCAGCTACTACAATTCCACCTAGGGCGTATTCCATTCCAAATTTATTACTCACTAATATGATTGGAGCAATGAAAGCAAACGATGATCCTAGGAATACTGGAACCTTACCTTTTGTGATTGAATGGAAGATTAGTGTTGACAATCCAGCCATAAATAGAGCCACTGATACATCTAATCCAGTTAGGATTGGAACCAGTACTGTTGCCCCAAACATCGTGAACGTATGTTGGAGGCCTAGTAGGATCAATTTATGTGGTCCTAATCCAGTCTTATCTCCTATGAATATCTGCTTCAGTTTCTCTTTCACTACTGCTTCCTCCTATCGAACTATTTTACTCCGGTACTACCAAGCTCTCCTTCTCCACGTTCGGTTGAGTACATATCAAATGTTTCCTGTGTAACTTCCACAGGATTCATTGAGGAGACAGGACATAATACTATCTGAGCTATTCTGTCCCCTCTGTTTATTACGAATGGATCCCTACCGTGATTTATTACAATAGCTTTTAGCTCTCCACGGAAATCTTCATCTATTGTGCCAGGACCATTGACAATTCCAACTCCATGTTTAGCTGCCAGTCCACTTCTACCCCTAATCTGGACTTCGTGATTTTTAGGAATAACTAATTTGATTCCGGTTGGTATTGGGCTGTATCCCCCAGTGAATAATGTAATTGGTCGTGTTACGTTAGCATACAGGTCCAAACCAGAAGCTCCTTCACTTTTTCTAGATGGTAATGGTAGGTCTTGTGCATCATCTGTTCTAATGATAAGAAATGAGTTATTATCCATCCTATTTCCTCTCCAGAGTACCCTCACAGTAATTACGAAGGATGTCAGTAAGTTGAGTATTCTCCAAATGAAGTCTGTATATATCTTCCAGTCTTTTCTTACTAGGGATCAAGAACCTAGACTGATCTTCTTGGAATATGATCATCATCTGATTTTTCTTCTTGTAATTGTGGGTCAATTGTATTTGAGAACGAAGTTGAATTATGGTATTGCCAATCTCATCCTGGATTATTCCATCGTGAGGAATATTGTTGGCCATCCATATGAACTCCTGTTGCTGCATGCCACCACCCCTTATCTTTGAATTAAAACCCAGTTATGGTGTTTTGAACTTCCAATTGCGAAGCAAAGACTCGATTGACGAGTATGGGCATTCTACCGTTTTCATGTACGGAGATTCGATGGTGATAGTTAGCGGGTAACCTTCATTCGATACTCGATAGACAGCTGTCACCTCGTAGTATTGACCTACCTTCAACCCCATGGCACCGTCTTTACCAGTATACTTACCCTTCAAATCATTCACCACCTTGATTGCGTAGTACTATCTGTTATTGTTCTTGCAACTCTTTTCCTGAATGTTATTATTGCAACTTGAAGATCGTAACACTCCTCGGTAGAAGAATGGCACCATGGACAGTATAGACGTCCAGCATGTTCTGATGTACTCCTGTTTGAAGGTACCCATAGTAGATCCCTACCACATGTACATTTCTCACTTGGGTATATAGCTTGCACCATACGGTTCCCTCCTACCACCAGTCATCGTCATATTGATCTTCGTTGTTGATGTACTTTACATCAACTTTATCCAATCCAAATATTACCGCAAGGGCAATAGCTATGGTTAGAAATATACATATAGAATCCACGTTCATCTTTTCTAATCCTCCTCTTTGAGTTTATAACGCTTATCCAAGCACTCTATCAGGAATATTAATCCTTCCTTAGTTAGATACGATCCATCATTCTTGAATACCTTTCTAATTATTTCATTCTCTGGTAACCATTCGATGTATGGATATACCTTTGAGAGAAATAGTTCTCCATTGCACTTATCACAACGGTGTCGTCTCATGTTACCACCAAGTCCAAGTGGAACTGGATTCGGTTCATCTGGACTGTTTACAACGACTTTCATTTCTCCCTCATGGCAATGTTCACATGTGTATTTCACTCCAACTGGAGTTAAAGCAAATGCTTCTTCATTCTGTTTTAGTTTCATACTACTCATTCCCCTATGGCGTATTTATTCTTCTGAACTTCCACCATCTTATTTATTTCCGGAATACATTCCTCCATCTCTTCCATCCATCCATCTATGTAGGAATATGTCAGATCATCAAGGTCTCTATTGGTTATTCCCTCGATATATGAATTCAGTAGAGCATAATCTTTTTCGTACACATGAAATGAATTAGCCCTATGGGTGTAAGATCCTACAGGAACACCCAACTCATCAGCTATCTTTTTCTGAAACATGATGAATGCAAATGCATTCATGAAAGTGGCTTCTGGAGCATCATTAGATCTCATCAAAACTTTCATGTGGAGTTTCCCCTCACGAATCAGAAACTGAATATTTTGAAGACAAGCCGGATTAGCAATGAACGGGTCGATAGAGTTATCTCTGATATTGATAATAGCTCTGCGGCTATCAGGATTACGCTTAAGGTCTTGGACAACCCAGTCGATCTGATTAAGCCACATGATGTCTGTCTTCTCAGCGCCGACAAATCCTAAGTTCTTAAGGGGTATTGCGTCAGGATGTAATGGGAATTTCCTCATCCTGTTGTGATAAGTATACTCCCAAGTATTCTCATCGACTCCTATCATGAAATCAAGAATACCATCGCATATTTCCATGATATACTGTTGAAGCTCATGAGGTCCCCCAATGAATAACCTGCTGATCATTGGTTCTGAGATCGGTTCTTCAATTACCATGGTCACGGATATCTCTAGCTGATCTTGATTGTAATCGGTTCCTGAGCTAGTTCCATTGGTGTATAACTCCACAAGTGCCTTGTTGTATACTTCTGGAAGAGTTCTTCCTTTTATTAGTGTCTCATACATTTTTACCACATCTCCTTTTATGTAATGGAACCGCTAGTATACCCTCTCCATCTGTTCTTCTTTTCTAGTTGAAAGTCTAGCAGAGTTTTTTCCATGGTGTTCAGAAATACTCCAAGATGCTTGAACTTCTCAACTATCTCAAGTACATCCTTTTCCTTCACACCTTCAAGTTTCATTGGTGATTTCTTGATGGAGTACAAAACATCTTTTACCAATGCCTCTTTGCTCTTACATGATAGACTCTTACTTAGCTTCAATGTGGAAAGTCCGATGCTGGTAACCGGGGTATCCAGTGTTTTCTGGGTTAATTTTATCATCTGATGATCCAGAAGAATCTGATGAAAGTGCTTGACGAATTCAACGTAATCTAGATTCTTAGTCACCATATCATCTTTCTCTTCAGCATCGTTATTACCAATCCACTTTCTGGCAAATTCTTCCTCTGATATCAGAGGGTTTATCTTACTCTGGGTTGGTATGTACAATCTTCCTTCCATTTCGTTGTCAGCATCTGCAACAGAATACTTGTGTTCTCCAACCTGTGCTATGTAGATGTATCCCATGGTGATTCCACTCATATCTCCTAATATCGCTTTGGTAAATGGAATTGTCCCCACCAACCTTGTGTCAATTATTTTTGAATATGGTAGTAATTCATTCGTAAGTTCCCCAATAGTTATTCGCATGGAAACACCACCTAAACTTTTATTTTTTCCGACACATTATAATATATAATCGTACAAATTATGTAAATTATTACTTTAGGTTAGTACAAAAAAGAATTATAGTGGGAGGATAATTATCCTCCCACTCGAACACTCCTTTATAATATGATTTCACCGATGGAAATAGGAGAGTGATATAGATGGGAAAAACAATACTACCTAGTGGAGAAGAGTTGAAAACAACACCGGAGGAAATCCTGAGGTATCTTAGTGTGGATGGCTTGAGACAATTCATGCGACAATCTCGCCTTCACTGGCAGTTGAAACCGAATAAAGAAGCCGACTACTACAGCAATGATACCCTCCATCGGTACACTGGAGATCTTCACAATGAGGTTCAGTATCAACGTATGGAGATTAGAACATTTCCTGACAATGGAGCCCATGCTGGATTTGCCGGTATTCACAACGATAGTGGAGAGTTTGGCTTAGAACATAATATCGAAAAATGGGATCATGCTATTAGTGCTGAATCACTGAAGGAGATTGTCAATCGTACCCAGATTGGGGCAATGGCTAGTATTCCAGGTAAGTTGGGATATGGACTGAATGATGGAAACGAAATGGATAGAAGTACATCAAATAGAATGGCTTCTATTTTGTTCGACCCATTTGATGGTAGAGCCTACCTGATGTCCAATGATGATGTCAACTACGTGAACAATGAAACCAGAACAGAAAAACTTCCTCTGAGAACATTGGCTAGAATTGGTGATATCCCCACCAGAATAACGGACTTGAAGAACGATCTAGACTTTGTAACAGATCCTGATTATCGTCATACAGACAATAGCTTCACTAATTCGAATCGTTTTATTTTGGATAACATAGATGATAGAACGTTTGTGTATCCGGAGATATCCAAGGATAGTTACGGGAGCTATATCGATAATCGTAGGGTTGGATTGAATGGTGAAGCTGAATACGGTGAAGCAGATGGATCTAATTACAATACTCAGCCAGATCCAAATGGAGATCGACAAGGAGATTCGATTAACTCATACAATGCGAATAAAAACTTCAGTGGAGTAAATCACCCGAATAGCTACCTCCCAGGAGTATTTAGGTCATTGGAGGAACTAGAAAGAGTTGATCTAGTTAATCAGATGAAGACTCCATTGACCCATGGAGCTACTCCAGGAGCACGTCGGCCATATAATTATTACAGCTTCGATGGAGTGTGGAACCCAAACTGGTTTGATCGATATACCTACAATGATTCATATTTAGCTCAATCTCTTCATCCATCCAGCATGGATGTATTACTCTCTGATAGAGAACCAGTACCTTACTCTCATCTATCACAAACCACTGATCCATCCATTATCGATAAACTATATCAGTGGAGATACAACAGGATCAGTCTGAAATATTACTCCAAGGATATTGTAATTGCTATTGTAGATTCTGGCGAAGATTATCAAGTTGGCGATGTACTGAGGTGGACGTTTACAGATGAAGTTATTTTGTACAGGGTATCACTGGTTGGTCCAAACGGACAGATTCAGAAAGGTGCATATGTTGATCATCAGCCAGAAAGGATACTAGAACAGAATCCTTCAACCAATGGAGTTGGAATTCCATTCTCAAATATGAGTGGACCTGGGAAAGGAGCTAAGCTCGCTGTAAGTTGCAAGGTTACTATTTCTACACACGCAAGTCAGTTGAAAAATAACCTGTACGCATATGTCGATGTGGTGCCAACTGTTAGATCCGACAATACAACTCCATGGTCTGATGTCAACCCTCCCGATACTTTTGAAGGAACAGTTGTTGTTAGATCTACTGCGGCAGGACCTGCATACTCTGGAATAAATTCAGGAAGAGGTGGTCCTGTTGGGAAACTGTATGAGCATGGGGGTAATGCTACTGCAGGAGTTCAGGTTCATCTATTCAGATACGTAATAAATACTCAGAACCCAAGTTGGATACTCAAGGATGGGATGCAGGTATTTACTGGTAAATGGATTGATCAAGGACCTATTGCTGGAGTTGAGAGACCATGTGACATCAAAGCATTACTATTCTCAAACCCAGATACAAATAACTTCAACAACTACTACAAGTTCATGCTGGATTCCATGTTCGATGGTAAGTTTGGTTCTGGGGATTCAGTTACCATTGATAATCCAAATGCTATATCGGAGTTATATATTCACAAGGCCCAACGTGACCCAGAAGCTACTCAGCGTTTCACAGTTGAATCCATTAGTCCAGAGACAGGTAGTGTCGAAGAGTTAGATATTACTGACAAGGTGCTGTATGTGAATATGGCAACAGGAGTACAATTCATCTACAACTCCTCGTATGCAAATGATCCTAATTATGGATATGGAAGTAATCCTCCTGGATGGATAGCATCGTCTGGAGTTACTACCAGATAAAAAAATAATTACCAATGCCAGTAGGAGGATTATACCTCCTACTGGCATTCTTTCACTCTTCTTTGTCCAGTTTCTCATGACGTTTCTTACTTCTGTAGGTTATGACTTTCTCCGTGATGAGAGCTCCAACTGATATCAGTACGAAGAATATCGATACATAGAATACAACTGTTGCTATATCTCTAGGGGTTAACTCGAATATTCCCACACTACTTTTCCTCCTCTTCTTCCTCTGGTTCTTCTTCTGGTACAGCAATCGTGTCATACAAGTCTCTAGAGTCGTTCATTGTACAAACTCCTTTCTATTTATATATTTATAATATATAATTGGAAAAGGGGATCATACGGAAGTTCCGACTGTGTATTAAATTATATGGAGGGAGTTGCTGACATGAACAAGATAATTGACACCTCAAATCTGAAGAGGGTACTAACAAAGATAGATGATATTAAATCAGATAAAGGTCATAGTCATGCACCATATGTACCACATGGACAAGTGATTGGGGTTAATGGAACATTGGAATCGAGAAGTTTACCTCTAAATACTTGGACTAAAGTTAAATTCGTGCCTAATGATGGGGTAATCGGTTCAATAGACTCTGGTGGAAATTGGATTTGTTCACAAAGTGGGATTTACGGATTTACAGCCGGCATTGGAGGTACTCATTCTGGTTTAGGTAATAGGGCTGTAGGATTTCAAATAAACTCGCCCGACACCTATAATGTCAACAATCTTCGTGGATATTTAATTGCAGCAGGTGATATCATATTTCCAACGACAAGTATAACTGTTAAACTTAATAAAGATGACAATGTAACTTTTTGGGCAATATCAGGTGTGGTAGCTACTACTATCAATGGCTCAGTGTCACCATTTTCAATCACCCTTAACTCATCCATAGACATAACCGTCTGGGACGCCTACGAAACATGGAAATCACTCAACCCCGCTACCAACACCGCCAGTTTTGACGATTGGATAGATGCGAAACTGAAACAATCCACAAGAAGAGTACAAGCAAATGTTAACAATACCAATTTGGTAGCAAATGTATACAAGAAAATGACATGTACGTATGTCAATGGTGAAAGTGGATTGTTCAATCCTATCACCCAGAGATTTGTTGCACCTGTTGCTGGACTATATATTATCGGTGTAACAGCTGCCAGAGCTGGTGCAACAGGTGCTCAACAAATATGGATTCAAAAAAATTCTGACACAGCAGATTTAACCTTGAACACAATTGGTTCAATAATACTGTCATCTACTACCATATTGCCACCGATAACTTTACCAATATGGCTCAATCAAGGGGATTATTTAACGTTGCATTATGTAAGTTCCGTCGCACAATCAACAATTGCTTCAGGAGGAATGAATTCAACTGTCGAATTTGCTTTACTATACTCTGGTAATCTAACAGCTAATGACCTCTTCATAGGAGCTGTTGACAATGGTTTTGTAGGTGACTATGAAGATTGGTCAAAGAGTGTTATTACAAGTGGTGGGATGCTTGTCAATATTGAGTATGCGAGTAATGATGATACTATATATACAGGGACAGCAACAGCAAATACTGATAATTCCGCAGTAAATAGAGAAAATGGAAGTCTTGGATTACGTTTATCAACAGTAATTCCCGGAACACGAACGACAAGACGTTTAAACTGGGAAACGCCATATAACCCGTCAACCGATATTTTGGAAGTACAAATATCTACCGACCGGGTAACATGGGCACATTTGCAAGGTCCCTGTTGGAGTGTTGGCAATAGTTTTGTATGCCCAAGGACCCTTACTACAGATGACAACGAACGTGGGATTGGAGTGTACTTTTCAAATATTTTTGCTTTTGGGAAGTATCCATATGGAATTTCAAATTGGTCAATCTTCACCCAAGACTGGTACTGGCGTGTAGTCAAGAAAACATTTGCTAAAATCACAATGACCGAGTGGGAAAAATTACAACTACTGATAGCCAATGCTGATACCATTCTAGGTAACTTAAAATAAAGATGATGGAGGGGTTTAAACCCCTCCATCATCACTTTCAATTGGTCCATTTAGAATTTCACCTTGATCTATCATCTTCTGAATGTACTGATCGAATGTATCTCCTAGTAGAAGGTTGAGTTTCAGAATTCCATTCTCCTCAACTGCTCTGTAGATCTTTTTGTCTTTCTTGCTGAATACTCGTAGATCTTCCTGAGTGGCAGCAAATACCATCATTTCATCCAACTTCGTATTCGCATTTACCTTTCTCAGTTCCGCTACAGCAAAGAATGTTAGTTCTCCACCAAGAACACACAACATCGGATTAGCTAATCTGTAAAAATACCTCATCTCATTTGGCACAAATGGATATGTATTGTGAAATATATCCTTGTCGAATACACTACCAAATGTATTCTTTGGATTATATTCTTTGCACCATTCGATGAATGCAATATACAACTTCTTCCTACGAACACCATTCTTATCTGACTCAGCTGCATCTGTTTGTTTCGGAAGAGATTTTGGTTCTATCTCTGGAGGTTCAGAAATTGGTTCTTGTGTCACAGGTTCTTCAATTGGCTCATCCTCGATATTTTCCTCTTCATCAGATGATGTCAATTCATTCTGCTCCTCTTCAACTGGAGCTTCTTCAGTTGGTACATCCAACTCGGGAGGATCTTCTCCTTCTTCCATCAGATATGATTCTATCCAGTCTAAATCATCATCCGAATTAAAATCATCTTCCATACTTTCACCTAGAGATCCTTTTCTTGGTTTGTTCATGATATTGTAATCATCCATGAGTTTTATTCTACTATCACTATTATCATGATCTTTGTTTCTAGTATTAGCTGTTATTGTGCCACGGAATTTAGGAGTATACATGAAGGTGCTGAAGTTATCATAGTTCCAGAAGAGTTTGGTAGTTTTATGTTTTCCGTCACCTTGAAGGTCATTACCATCCTTGCTGATATGATAACTTTCAAGATTTCCCGAATATCTAGGATTTCCACTCAGACGAATAAAACTAGATTTAAAATCATTCGTCTGAAAAAACTGATGTAACCTACTAGACCCATTCAGTTTGTTTCCCTTGGAATTTTCCCTGAGAATTATTTCTCGAATAATTTCTCTTGCTGCAACAGAGAAAGCAGGGAGCAATGTTACAGATTGATATCCATTACCATTGATATCGAATATTGCTCTAACTTTCAAACCACTAGTAATATGATCCAGATGGCCAAATCTTTTGATTGACCTTCTGGTAGGTTCTAACGCATCGCTGTGTATCTTATCGACAACACTGTTCATATCTTTTTCTTGGGAGTATCTAGGGTTTTGATTGACAGCAGCTGGAGTGGTAATGTTTCGATCACCAACGTCAGTTATTTTCTCAGGATCCAACTCAAACTCGACTGCAACTTTGGTACCAGTTCTCACATCAAACCCTAGCCTGTAGGTATATTTCAAGTCTCCTTTTTCAAGGAGCATCTTATATGTTTCATTGAGCTCATACAAGCCTGGAGGAGGTCTGAATCCGTGATACGTTGCCGAATTACTATAGGGAGGATCATTGAATTCCAAGAACATATGCTCATGTTCTAAGTCTAAAAATTCAACTATATTGAATCCTTTTCCATCCAGACCCATGGTAGATTCTGATATTACTCTACTGAGTTCATCATCGAACGATTCAACATCTCTAGATTCCTTCATATACAATCTATTGATATCAGCCATAGTTACTTTTCTAACTTTTACAACTTTCTTCCCTTCCATGTATAATTTCGCCAGTCGATGTAATCCATCTAGTAGTGTCCACTTATTTGTTTTGGGGTTTTTCAAAATGTCTAATGGATAGGAAGTGTCAGCGTTTTTAATTCTACTCCCATGATCTTTGTACTTGCCCATGTTATTTATTACATCGATAGGTCTGAGATTATAATCTCCATTGTTACGATCCCAAAATGGTATATCAAAATGCCACGTTAATTCTTCAATCCTCATAGAGGTTATTGGAATATCGAGCTTCCATATGTCTTCTTCATTCCAGTCGAAATCGAATCCAACCTTGTCTATGATTGGAGGCACTTCTTCCACATTCTCATATATCTTTCTCTTGAGGTACTGTCTATTGACTATTGTAAGTATATTCAAATCTTGATCTATGAGATTGAATAGATCTATTAATACCTTCTCCGTCCAATCCAATGATCTATGAACAGCTCTCATGTTGTTACTGATATTACCATATGCATCATCATCAATATCCCTACTGTACACGTTAGGCTTGAGTAGAATACCTCTGACTAGATTACCACCAAAATGAACTTGGTTCCGTAGCTTCGACAACTTTGTTAGTATAGTATCTGCTTCGTTTTTCATTTTTTTGAGGAAGTTACGAGTACCTCTAACCTTGGTAGGATCTATTGGTTCTGTTTTATCATCAACAATTATATCACTCTTGAAGTTCTGAATCACATCTCCAATACCTTCCATGTTAGTTTCAGGAGATGTTTTTAACTGTTGAACATATGCTGATATCTTCTCAAGGAATCCATTTATTATATTTGGGATCTTCCGGTATTGTTGGTATCTGAGACCTAACACCTCAGAGCTCTCGATGAATATAGTTTCACTCTCATCTATCTCTCGAAGAATAGATTCGAGAAACACATCATTCATACTCAGTTCACCTCACATTCTATCAATTACCCAGTCGAGAATTTTATCCAGTCTTCCGAGGTTCTTCATCTTCTCTTTGAGAACTAACTTTGGAAGATGATTATTGTAATCATTAATTTCATCCTTGTGTTCCTGATAAATGTGTTTCACCCTGGATCTGAATTCATCATGTCTGGCCATGAAATCATCTCTGTCTAGGAAGTTCATGACATAGAATGCCCTAGGGATTATAGTTATATCCTCAGGTCTAATTCGAGTATAGTCTCTATGAAGATTCTTCACATTTCCTGTACCCATCAAATACCCAACTAGAGTAGAACAGACAAAACGTTTATCCGATTTACCTGGATTCCCAATGAACATCTTCAGCAAATTTGCCGAGGCATACTTAGTTTCCTTCCGATGTTTCATTAGATATGATATCCGGTCTTTCATGTTCTGATAGTCTTCTGGGGAAACAAACATCACCGTCACATATATCGACTTAGTACCTATCCAACTATCTACCTTTAGTATGTTATCTACCACAAACCCTTCATCATCATATGAATACATCTTCTGAAACGAATCATCCAACGATACCAATGAATGAGAATAGTTGTCTCCTCTAGTGAGAGTTTTTATAACCTTGCTGAATCTAACTGCATCCAGCTCGTCTTCTCCTTTTAGAGACCCATCCCTTCTAGTCATATCAGGACTTTGTCCTTTTGATATTCCGTAGACTGGAATATAGTTAGTATTTTTATCTTTGATATTTCCTTCTTCAAAGAAAGATTCTAAACCATCCATCATTTCATTTACTAGTTCGATATCTTCTCCGAGAGATCCCTTGCGCGGTTTATTTGTAATATCATACTCATCCATGAGTTTCTGTTGATCGTTATCAAAATCCTTATTCCTGGTATTAACAGTTATTGGACCTCTGAATCTCGGAGTAAGAGCAAATGTAGCAAAGTTGTCGTAGTTCCAAAATAGCTTAGTCGACTTGTGCTTTCCTTCTCCTTGGAGATCATTGTCATTTCTACTAATATGATATTCTTCAAAATAAGAAGAGTGATGTTTTATTCTCATGAGAAATCCAGATTTAAATTTATCAGATTTGATCAGGTCTTGTATCTGCTGGGATGTTCTAATATCATTTCCGTTAATGGACTCCATAGATATCATAGTTTTGAGTATTTCTCTAGCTGGATTGGAAAATGCAGGTATCATAGTTACAGATTGATATGGCCTGTGATTAATATCAAATATTGAATGTACTTTGAGACCGCTAGTGATGTGATCCAAATGACCATGTATTCTAATAGAACGTGGGGTTGGTTCCAGTGCTTTATCATGTATAGATTTAATCATATTACCTTGGTCATTATTAGGATCTGTATTTTTAGTTTTCCCAGTTAGTGACCTATCTCCTACACCGATTATTCTAGATGGATCGAGATAGAATTCCACGGCTATCTGAGTACCAGTAGACACATCAAAACCAGTTCGGTAGGTATACTTCAATCCACCCTTTTCGCATAAAATGCCATACAAGCTTTCTAATTTTTGTTCTAATTCCGGGGGTTCATGAAACCCTCTATATCTATATATGTAGAATTCATCGCCGTAGGATTCCTTGAACAGTAACTCATTTTCTAAATCTATTAGCTCATTGGACAAATATTTTTCAATATCTGGGAGTTCCATGAGATAGACTTTTTCTGTCCAGAGAGATGTATACATTTCTTCTGGAACACTAATTCCAGATACAATTTGTGTTTCAATATTTAGTGCCGATTCATCATATACATATGATTCTGCCATTTCATCATATACATATGATTCTGCCATTTCATCATCAATAGACATAAGTTCTTCCACAGCTTCTCTATATGCTGGGATATTCTCCATGATGTAATTATCTATATCATCGAAGTTCTGTTCCATTCTCTCATCCATACTTATCTTGGAATCATCATACATTCCTAATTCCTTGTAGTGTTTTATTAGATGTTTTTTGACATCTCCTCTGCATACTCCTTGCTGACGAGCTCTAGAATAAGCAGCCACCAGACCGGCTTTGTTGACAAGCAATTTTCCATCACGTACTTGGTGGTGTGGGTACTTACACCCACTACCAGAATAAGTTGGTACAGACCTTGGGAAGTTTGGTGCAATCACCTTTGGTGTGATCAGATATGCTTCTTTTACTAACTCTTCATTATTAATAGCACTTACTAGTTTATTAAAAAGATCAGCACCAGGATCTTTCCACTTAGATCCATTGATGGAATTTTTATTGTCGATCTCAATTCTGGTCATGCTACTTCACCTCTATTATATGTTATGAGCTTACTTAGCTGTGAGAATCATGTTATAAAAAATAGATAGAACAACAAATGATAGCCAGGATATATCCTGGCTATCATTGTCCGATAATATCACTTCACCGCTTGTAAAGATCTTTCAATACTGATATCCTCCAGTATATCAGAAATGCTAGTAATCTTCTCTCCATCATCAAATATAGTACATTTGAAAACAAACCTGTCGTCGACAGAAAAGTCCTCATATGAATCACTGTTGTCTATTAGGGCAAGGAATGCACTTTGCTCGTTGTTCTTCCATAGTTGTATAGCTCTTCTTAGAAGAACAACCGTTTTATTGTCATTTGGTAGTGTTTCAACGTATTCATTGTTTGGTCCATCGGTAATAACAACCCCATTGCTTGTCAATACCTCTCTGATGTAAGGTTTATGCATCTGCATGTTCATTTAGTATTCTCCTTTTTCAAACTCTATGTCAAGGTTAGCCTTGGTATCTCTACCGCATGCTCCAATATTAGGGTGTTCATACCAGTGCACTTGTACACTGAATTTCTTCCCTCGGTAAGTTACGTTGGTTTTCCCGAGTGCGTGACACCATTTACTTTCTTCTGCTTTCTGACTCGTTGGATCTACTTTTGACTTCGTCTCAGGGTAAATGAATTCGAGCTCATGAAGATCTCTAATTTCGTTAGTCACTTTTTTTGTGAATGGGTTCATGCCAGAATGAACGTTTATTTCTTTAATCATAGTACCTCTTGATATTGAAGCTCTCTTCTTAATATTGCTCCGTTGCATTATTGTTACTTCTCCTACGGTAATCTCTATTGTCTTCTCATCTTTCCAAATTCCCCATTGAACTGGACTGTCCAATCGAATGGAGAGTGCCATTTCAGCTAGGTACTCTTTCAGCTGTCCTTCCCTTATCTCCTTAGCGTACTCAGTGCACTCATGGATATTCAGGTAGTTTAAGCTAGTTCTATCCTTATTCAGTCTGACATACAGCAACTTAGCTGTCTCTAGCTCATCAAGGTTTACATACTCTTTGACAGTACCAACAGCTACTCCAGGTGGATCACCGATATCAACTCTGACTGTTTCTTTTAGATAGTCCATTCAAACAACAACTCCTTCTTTTATCTACATTAGAATATATAATCAAAAAATATACTAATACGATGTTTATGCATTCTATGCTGTGTGTCCAGATAAAAATATGTTGGGGTAGAATGACCTTATTTTTTATATCAAATATATCGGAAACGTTCTATATAAAGCTAATATGTTGAGATTGAAGGTGATATTATGAATGTAGTTTTAGAACGTACCCGTTTGATATTTTCCGAGTACACGGATATAGAAAAGAAGAAGATAGACGACTTAGTTGCAACTATGGATAAAGTATACACCTATGAGGATTTTGATAATCATAAAATATATTTACCTACTGGAATGATAGATCCAATCAAGAAAGTTTTTCCTTCTATTAATATAGAAGATAAATCTGCTACTTATTGGAATTATGCTCATATACCTCCTGTTGAACACGATGCAGAGCCTAGGAATCAGTTGCAAATAGATTTCATAGCATTCGTTACTGAGAGTGCTAAAAAGAAACAGAAACTTGCAGGCATCCTCTCACCGGGTTAATATCCTGGCCCGTCTTCTCATATAATGCTGGGACGTCCTTAGAGCCTTGAAATTGAGGATTGGGCAATCAGCAGGCAAGCGAAAGCAGCCTCAACGACTATCTGAAAAACTATGTAGCTAGAGAAATACTGCTACAATATAGTGAAGTAAGAGTACGGCCACAAATGCAGGTTCCAATAGAACCAATGGTGGTGGGTGAAAATCCCTTAAATGGAAACGAGAAGCACTAATACTATGGTAACAGTAGTACTAGTGAAGATATAGTCTCAACGGACAATAGTCCCCTCTACAGTGAGATTCTGTAGTTGTCTAGGGAAATCCTAGAGAGGTCGTAATAGACCTGTGAAGTGTTGCGAACTTCATAAAGATAAATGACAGGAAAGACATTTATGGCTTGTTACTCTGCTATCAAGGTCGGATTACGTACTCTTATAATAGTTCCTACCACTAATATCAAAGCTCAATGGGTTGAAACATTAGTCAAAATGTTCAAGGTTCCAGCCGAAAGAGTTTTATCGGTAAATTCCCCAAAAGACTTTATCAATGTCAAGGCTGATTTTGCTGTAGTATCCCAGGCATCATTAGCGGTATTGAACAAAACATATGATCTGGAGAAGATCATGAAGAATAATAAATTTGGGATAAAGGTAATTGATGAAGTACAAATGTGGTTTCATAATATTATAAAGGTAGATGGGTCTTCCAACATATGTCACAATTGGTACCTTACAGGAACATTCGGTAGATCAGCTGATGAAGAAAATAATTTATATCAACAAATGTTTGGAGATCTCGCTATCTTCAGAGAGAAAGATAAACAGCCAACTCTCTTCAATAGAAAACCAGGTAACGTGTATGGAATGAAACCCCATATGAACGTGAAGATGGTATGGACGAAATCTGGATTGACAGAAGAACAAATAAAAAAAGTTACCTCATCAATGAGGTACTCAGAAAGAGCTGGAAGATGGATGAGGTATGGGATCAGTATTCCGGCTTACACTGAATTAATTATTCCTTCAGATGGTACTATGACAAAATTTCTTAGGAAGATTCTAAAAGTAATCAAGATGGCCAATGAAGAAGTTACATACGGAAAGATGTTGGTACTGACTCCCACCATAGCTTCTGTAGAAGTGTTAGCTAAATACGTGAGGGAAATGTATCCTGATGTAGAAGTTGGAACAATCCATTCTCGTAATGTGAAGGCAGAGAATGACAGAATCAAAGCTGAGTGTAGAATCATGATAAGCACTGTGAAGAGTTGTGGTACTGGGTTTGATGTAAAGGATCTGTCAAAGCTGGTAGTAAGTGAACAATTCAAAAGTTGGATTTTGGCAGACCAAGTTTCTGGACGTTTACGTCGTAGGCCAGATGGAAAAGATACTTACATGTGGGATATTGTCGACGCTGGTATTCCTCAGTTGAGATCTTGGGCTAAAACCAGGACAAATGTATTGAGAAAGAAAAGTAAAAAATTTACAGTGATAGATCTATAGGAGGTGACACTGGATAACATGATTCAAAAACTCATAGACAACCTTGGATTGACACGAGCTCTCCGCGCTATCAATGCAAAGAAGGCTGATCTCAAACATCCTCATGTTACTTCTGTGATACCTGATTTGCCTGTAGGAGCTATTACTAAAGCAGCTTGGATAGATGATATAGTTACTGATTATTGGGGTAATGTATGGTTAAAATGTGATGGTAGAGAAATAGATATAGAAATGTATCCTGAGTTAGCAGGTGCTACAGCGATTAGCTATATTGAGGCGCCTAGTGATGATGCACTCGTGACCCCAATAATGACTGGAGTCACTACAAATGGATTTACAGCATCTGAGTCAAGGTATGCTGATACTATGACTAGAGCATGGTATGCGTTCACCCGTGTTAGAAGTGTAACAACTTCTAATACACCTCCATACTATCAATGGGCATCCTCCGTTAACTCATATCCAGGAGCTGTAGGAAACGACTGGATACAAATGGAACTGCCTGTTGGAAATTCAATTAGTTCCTACGGGATAAGCAGTTGTAGACGTAATGCTGGGTCTAATCTTCTTACTGGTAGCTCCTTTGGTTCACCTGTTGACTGGATTATCGAGGGATCATTCGATGGTGCCAATTTTGAGGTAATAGATTCTCAAACAGATCAGAACTTCACAGCCCATGCGCAGCGTTTTATATACTCACTGGCAGAAGAATCAAAACCATTCAAGTTCTACAGGTTAACTATAACCAAGATAAAATCAACATCCACACAGCTAACTATCTCGGAGTTAGGTTTATTTAGAAAGCCGATTTATTTTCTGAAAAACATTCCACCAGTTGATGATCTAAATTCATACATAAAGGCTACAGATCATCGTATGTATCCAAACTATCCAATAGGGTGGTTAAAAGTATTAGCATGTAATGATCCAATAGTATATGCACATGATGGTGAATGGTTGAGATGTGATGGTAGAGAAATAGATATAGAAGAATACCCCGAGTTGGCTGGTAGTACAACATTGGACTGTTTTACTGGTGACGTTATCATCACACCAGCCATGAACGGCAATGAGATGAATGGGTATAAAGCATCAATGCCACCTGGGATGCCGTTACATACTCCAACCTACCAACCATGGAAAGCATTCGATCAAGTAGCCGGGCTCAACGATGAACATGACTGTTGGAGCACACCAAATAGCTGTTTCACAAACTATGTAGCCAATAAAGATGTTTGGTTGGTGATTGAACTTCCGGAGAAGAAAAGCATTGACAAATACATCATTCACCGTAGAGGTGTAAATACTAATGTCAAGTATTCATTCAATCCATCTCAATGGACATTAGAAGGAAGTTTAGACGGAAATACGTGGGATGTTATTGATAGTCAAACAGGTCAGTCATTCCCACTAACTGCATATGCATCCAAGCAGTACATGTTACCCGAGAGGAAAATGTACAAATTCTACAAATTGAACATCACAAAAACTGAAGCTATCGGCGATAGTAACTGTGTTTGTATTGGGGATCTAAAACTTATATATGTAAAATCAGAACCATCATTGGAGAACGTACCACTTGTGAACGGGAAGTATACATACGTCAAGGCTAACCACAAGGGATTCAAATATGAAGTGGAATAGTTCCAAGATCTTGTAGAGGAGGGATGACAGTTGCAACAAAAGCTAGTTGATTCATCTGGAATAAAAAGATTGTTGAACGGAGTAAAGACCGAAATAGATAGAAAGAAACCTGCTAAAGTAGTATTTGTTGCAGATACATTAGCCTACCCAATAGGATGGCAACAAGTGATGGGATGGAATGATCCTGTAGTATATACCAATCAAGGAATATGGTTACGGATGGATGGACGAGAGATTGACATAGAAGAGTATCCTGAGTTAATAGGGGTCCTAGGCGTCACAAGACCATTGACATATATCGTTCCAGTAATGACATCGAATACTTCTCCATCTCCTTATGTAATAGAAAGATCTTCTGTGTATAATTCCACTTTTGAACCTTGGCTTCTATTTAGAAGGGTGCAGACAGGAGATGGATGGGCAACAGCCAACAATTCTTACTCAGGTGGAATAGGAAATGAGGCGTTGTCAGTGATGTTGAATCAGCCACAACTATTAGAAGAATATTCTATCAGTACTAGAGGGTCATCTCATGATAACACCATGGCTATATGCTCTCCAAATACATGGATCGTTGAAGGATCTAACGATAAAGCAAATTGGATAGTTGTTGATTCTAGAGTCGAAATAACATTTCCGAATACCGTATGGAGTCCAAAAACATTTATATGTAATGGAGATATTGGACAATTTATCTGTTATAAGTTTACATTCACTAAAAATAATGGTGGCAGCTGTTTGGTTTTTGGAAGAATGGACTGCTACAAATATTCACCTTGGGTTTTACCAAACGTTCCATTGTCAAATAACCAGTACACGTATGTGAAAGCTAAAAATATCAATATGGAATTCGAAACAGAGGAGGAGGAAGAATAATGGAACACAAACTTCCATTGGGATTACTCAAACAATCTATCATGAAACTAGACTCATTCATGTCTGATGTAAATGAAATCAGAGAAGATGGAAACATTGATGATGAAATTGAAGAAACTTTGATGAAGATGGTTGAGTTAGCTGGTATGATGGAAGCTACCATGATAAACATAGTTCGAAAAGAATGCGATGAAGAAGAGTTCTTGAGTGAAACTATTGAGATGGATGGTTTCGATTCATATCCTGATGAGCTGGATGATATCCTAGAAAAATATGTGTAAAAATAAGCCCCACTAAATGTGGGGCTTATTTTAATCAAAGTCATCATCAAGTTCAACAAACTCCGATGGGCTCATTATCTTTAGCCTCTCGGTAGCATTTGTCTTTTCCTTTCCAACTTCATTGATATCAGTCACCAAACTTTGCACTGATAATATCTTGTCCAAGCCAAAGTCATCCAATAATCGAAATCCATTATTCTTGGCAAATGGATGAGCAATGTATGTATATTTGGCGAAGTCTGATTCTCCAGCTTCTATCCTTCTTCTCTTCACTACATTGATGACCAGATATCTATCATCCATAGAGCCAGGTTTGTATTCGATGTTCAAGACAGCAGCCCAGTCAGCGCTTTCTATGATCTCGAAGGCAGATCCAACGTGCTCTCTACCAACTAATTTAGTTACATCTCCCTTTCCATCTCTAGCTGCTCCATCAACAGTAGCTGCAGCAACTCTATTCATCTGATGAGCAGTGATGACAGGAATATCTAGTATTCCAGCCAGTGCCTTCAGTTCATTTATTGCCCTATTCAATTCAAGTTTTTCGTTGTCAGAAGGAACCCCATCGGCAGGTCTTATCCTCTTAATATAATCAACTACCAGCGCACATACTTCTAGATTTTCATCCCTGAGATCTTGAATAATTACAAATAGATCATCTGTATTGATTTCTCTGTATGTAAAATATTTCACGACAACTTCTATGTTTTGTATATCATCCTTATTTGCCAATAGTTCAGCTATTTCACTTTTCCCAGTGTCCATGTCAGTGACTTGAATATCATCTCGATAGATATAATCAATTCCTAGCTCCTTGGATATTTTTTCAATGGCTTGCTCTTCTGTGTAATTCGTGATACTATCATCGAATGACATGTTCCATATTCTTTCAATGGTTTCTGTGAAAGTGTTCTCCATTGTAATGTATAACACAGCTGGTTTCATTCCTGGAGTCTTCGGCTGAAAGTTGGGATTATACTTTCTTATATCTAGCGCAGACTTCAGGAGCATCAAACTATTATGAGTTGGAATAAAATCTTCAGTGAGATATACATGTCTCCAATCTTTCACCATAATACATCTTTGACTCGTAGGTTCAACTTTTTCAATATTACATATTCTATTAAATTCATATCGCCTTATGTTACGATATGAAAAAGCCTCCATGGCTAATTCATATTTTTTACCTAAAGTGAATAATGTAGAAATTTTCAAATTTGATGTATTCAATGTGATACTATATTCAATTCTATTACTATTAGGATTTGTTCTATTTAATGGATCATACTCATATATAGAACATGCTATACCCAAAGATCTAAGAAGCAACATTATATCTTCAGCTAGTCCTTTTGAACTAGTAGAATATGATACATTAAATTTTGGAATATCTCTTTCTCTATTAACAGTTATACATCCATCACTATCCATCAACCCCCTCAACAATTCTTTTCTCACACTTTCGGTATTATATAAATACGAAGGAGGAATTCGCCTCTCATATGAATATTTATCAAATATCTCCGGAATATCTCCTATCAAATCTTTGGTATGGAATCTACTACGATTCTGATTTCTAAAGATATATGAATAGTTTGTATCATGAGAACTCTCCCATTTTTTATTAAGTATCCTGGCAATTTTCTTTGGGGCTAAATTATCGGGTGATGATACCTGAAATTCTCGTTGTTTACAACATCCATTTCCTATAATATATCCTATTGCCCATGGATGCACTCTCACTTCTTGTTCAGAGAACCTTACTACACCATTATTCGGTATTATATATTTATGATGTTTCTTTCCAGGATCACTTGGATGATCCCTTTCAAAATCATCCATCATCTCAGAAAGCTTTCTTATTACAGGACTATAGTATCCAGTGCTTCCGTTTCTTGCAAGAGTATACCAAAGATGTTCAATATTACATCTAGTGGATCTTCCATCTGTAAATGTAACCTTATAAGTGTCTTGTATACCTTGGGGAAATATTCCAGTGATCAAAGTTGGTTCCCCATCCAAATTAAATATATAATCTCCTATATTTAATTCATCAAGACGCTTAAATCCATTAGGTGTCGGAATTGGAGTATCATCGGGTTGCGCTTTTCCTGAACCAGGCAACCCCAGATACACATAGATAGCACCATTCATGTACCCAGGAGACAGTAACGTATTCAACCTTTTGATTCCAACCTTGAATATATTATTTGATGCACTCAATGATGTAATCGTTTGAGATATTGATTCCTTCACTGAATCCATATCACCTGTGTTGAATGTAACCTTGTTTGTTACTAGATTCGTGTTATGTTTGATATCCAGTAGAGATTGAGATATGGTAAATAGCCTATCTGCAAGTTCTCTGAATGCTCCAGGGTTATCCAGATCGATCTGCATCAATAGATCTTCATACTTATCTTTTATTGCTACCAGAAATCCAAACTGGAGAGCTTCACCAATCAAATTAAATACAGCTTTGGCTTCTGGAGCTGATATAATATTTGGATCCCCGATAGACTTGGATATAATATCATCCTTGATGATATCATACTCAGTACTACGCTTAGCTCCCTCCCATATTAGATCTATACTTGTGATGCCATCCAACCATTGCTTTGACATATACTTGATGCACCAGACATATGATATGAGTTCCTCAGTGTTATATTTACTCATATCTAGGGAGTTGAATAGACGATTTATATTTTTAACTGATTTGAGTGTTCGGAACCCACTGTGTTCCATTGTCAATATCTTCATAACCGATTTCAGTATGGGTGGTTTGAAGAAGACATTGATTTTATTTATCTTGATATCGTTTGCTTTTGGTAATTCCTTTGACTTTTGTTTTGATTCCTTAGGCATAGACAGAGTCCTCCCGCACCAATTTATAAATTTATAACAATATCACGATTAGAAAAGAGGTTGAGATACATTATGGAAGATATCAAGACGTTGTATCATGCGGCTAGATCCAGTGGTAGACCGGTGGATATAGAAAAGTATCTGGAAGCTGTCGATGACCTTCTCATGAATAAACCAAACGAGTATCTGCTAAACTTAGAATATATAATTTCATCTACTAGCACTTTGAACACACTGGATACGTTCATTGAGAAGTATGGTTTATCACTAGCAAGCTATGGTGTGGTGATGAAGTATCTCGAATCAGCCATCAAGAAATGTGGGCAACAGGCAAAGGATAACACTCCATACCTGGAAGCTACCAGGCGAATGGAGTCATTCAAGAATAAATACAAATATAACTTCATCATGTTTGAAGCATTCGAGGACAATCTAGAGCTAGGATATGTGAACCATTACTATGAGAGAGATGTTCCCCTGATAAAAACTCTTGACAAACAGTATCGTCGATTTGGAAATGTTGTCATTCCAGATGCAATCATAGAATCTGTCAAGAACGATACCGTTGACCAACTATTGACTATATTTGAAAATAGTAAACTGGATGCTATCACGTATCAATGGATACTTGAGTGCATGAAAGATATTGAGTACAAGGAAGATCATCAAGCCATATCAGAGAAATCGTTGGATGGAATATATGATGTAATAAAATCCAGGAAACATCTACTCTTCAGGGAATCGGTATTAACTGGAAATAATGACATCATGATTGAGTATTCTCCAGAAGAAGTTGTGTCCATGGAAAACCTCATTTCATTCAAGGAGTACATGATGACATGTCTTGAGAATACAGATGAGATCATGGATGTACAAAAACAAATATATTCCCTCTACGAAGAATTCGAAGGTCTGGTAGAAGATACTACTGACAATGTACTTCCGATGTTACCATCACAGAAACCCGTCAGTCCTATGCTGAAGGAACAATGGGCTGCACGGAATACTACCACGAATAAAACTTCTGGCCAGATGCCAGGTTACATCAAAAAGAATCACAGTCTTGGTTACGGTGAAGATGATGGGAAAAGCAAATCAACCTCTGATGATGAACCAGAACCAAGCTTGGACGATTTCAAACGTCCATCTACTGTCGCTACTGATACTACAGTAGAAGAATTGAAGGACGACATCAAGAGTGCTACAACTCCTGAAGAAAAGCAGCAAGCAATCAATAACTATTATTACTACACATACACCAATTCCAACAACGTTACTAACTCTCACAATACCAACAAGAAGAGCGTTGATAATTCCAAATCAGTTGATGATCATTCTATTGGGAAGAGAATCAATAGTGACGACATCAACCAGGAATGTGATGAGGAGTTTAGTGAGGGTTCTGTAGTATTAGGAGCAATCTTGGGTATTGTTCTATTCCCAATCATACTCGGGGGAATTAGTGTCACAGCATTAGGTATCTCGAAAAGCAAAGATAACAAGGCTATCGGGAAAACTATTTCATCTATACTTGGTAAAGGTGCTGGGAATAATCATCAGAAATATATTTCAGCTGCAAATAAAGAATTCCAAGATCTCTGTGATAAAAATAAACGTACCATCTTGGGCGGTTTCTACAAACCTGAGAAAACTAAGTCCAAGATCAACAAGATAGATGCTTGTTGGGGATCATTGTCAAACAAGAAGGATGCTAGTAAGGTTACCTTTTCAGAAGACAATCTAGCATTTGCTGCCAATGACGTTGTTACCGGAGTCATCAAGAAAACATCTGTGAAAGCATATGTTGACAAACTCAATAGATTATCTTCTGATATAAAATTCTCTGTTACCGAATTGGATCTTCCAGGTGATGATAGTGGTGGGGCTTGGACATACTTGCATGATGCAGGAGTCATATCATCTCATCCAGAGTTACAGATGGAAGAGTACAAAGATAAGCCAGAAGAAGAATATGAGAAGGCTTGGGCAGCACTATCGAAAGAAGCTAAATCTTGTGAATACTGTGCTGTCGATCTAGTGATGATACTCCCCGCTAAAAAATTCCTCCTAGATAACTTCAGTGATGCTAAAACCGAATCAGTTTCATTCGAGCTAGAGAGCATCATGGAACTTCCACTATCAGAGCCATTTGGTCTGTATGAGTCCATCTATCAAGACTATTTGAGCGCAGTTGATCTTTTTACAGAAGATTCTCTAGCGGTACCATTTCCTGGATTGAATAGAAAATCCATCGAGTCTAGTCCATCGTTTTTGGATAAAGCCAAAGAGGTCTTGAGAAGAATATGGGATTTTATTCTAAATATTCTGGATAAGGTATTCCCAAAAACAATTGCGGCATTTAATGAACTTGAGAAAAAGTTCAATGCATCTGAAAAGATCAAGGAAAGACTTAAAATAAATAACGATAAGTTGATTATTATGAAATTAGAAGCCCCTAACACGAAGGGGGTAGATGTTGCCATCAGGGATATTGCTGAGTACTTGAACACTTCCAGAATTCCTGAACACGATGGTAGCTACTATCAAAGTTTATCCAATACAGGTCCTGGAAGAAAGATTGCAATATGGTTCGGAGCAGCACAGACATACGCTAGTCCAGCATTCCGTATATCTTCTTCTGGTGGATTTGGTGAACTAGAACGAATGCATGGCAAGGACGATGTAGATAAAATGTCAGCAACATTTTCCGAAGGACATCTATTAGAGGCCTTTGGAGTGAAGCTTATATTGAGCAGAGATATTGGGTTCTCCTCACAAACTAGTATCACGGAATTGAGGATGCTAGTTAGTATGATGAGGAGTAAAATTCTCAGAGACAGATTCTCCGGTGAAAGAAATCTCAACACATTAGTCCTCGCTGGTAAAGCTATTTCAGGACTACTTGATATAATTGTAAGAACAATGAGTAGTGCCTACAGATCTGCTGTTCAAGTACTGAATAAGGTAGAAAACGAGCTAACTGAATCAGCTCCTTGGGAACTAGAAAGTTTTTTTCAGTTGAGTACATTCCAGAAGGGATAGGGGATGTACGTATTGAACATCATCCCAAAGGGATAGCTGAAGCTGTTGGAGATGCTGACAAAGATAAACCAGAGTCAGATCACCCAATCCGAGATACCATGATGGACATTGATAGGGCCCTCAACAAAGGTCAACAGGCAGCCAAGAAAAAGGTTCAAGATACAGTGAATGTTGGCAAAGCATTTGTAAAACCATTGAAAAGAACTTCTCAATGGGTAACCAACATGATCAATCAGTGGAAAGACGCTGATGAAAATAATATCAAAGAAAAGATGGCTGATCCTCATGCTAGAAGTAATATATTCAAAGCTGTGAAAGCATCTATCATTGGAGGATCACTATTCAAGGCTGGTATACTTCTGAACCCAGTGTTCCTATTTCTATCCATAACTAGGAAGATCGGGAAGAACAGAAATGAATTTAGACTTCGTAATGAGATGATAGGTGAGTTGAAAGCCGAACTTGAAATCATCGATGAGAAGATCAGAGATGCTAATTCCAAGGGAGACAACAAAGCCAAATATCAACTGATGCGCTTCAAGAACGAATTAAATAAGAAACTTATTAGAGTAGGCGGGACTAAAGAGATGGCTAAGATACTATAGTGTCTTTGAAAAGGGAGGTGGGTGAAGGAAACATGGAAAGAGAACTTAGTCTATTTGAACGAGTCATATATGAAGCTCCTGGAGATCCTCCTCCGGATATTCCCGCCGAAGAACCTACTTCAGATGCACCTCCTGATACCGGTGGTGGAGATCCTCCTGATTTACCAGCAGCAAGTGGAGGAGATCCAGGGGGTGATATGTCTGGGTCAGATCCTCCTGAATTAGGAGAAGATTTTGGAGATGAAGAAGGGTTCGGAGATATCGGATCTGAGGAAGAAGTTCCTGAAGATTTGGGACTTGATGAAAAGATATCAGCTATCATGAATCAGAATCTGTATCAACGATTTCTATCATTATTAAATAGCGTAGGAAATCAACTCTCGATGATAAAAAATAACAATGATGTATTATTCACAATATCCAATGATTCACTGGATATAGTTTCGTCATTGAAGAAGCTAGATGAAAACATTCGTGCATATCTAGCTAATTATTTTTTGAACGAGAACTACAGCAAAAACCTACTGTTCTTTAATAAGTGTCTTAATTTACTCAAATTGCTCAATGACATCTTTGGAAAAAATATTCAAAAAGGGATGAAGGCGATGGAGTAAACAATCAATTAAATCACCTCGGCAAATGCCGTATTAAAATTTATGGTAAAGGAGAATATTAATTATGAGCAAAAACAAAGTGGGCTGGTTCTATGAATCTGCTGCTGAGAGAAAAAATAGTGGGTATGTAGCTCCTGCTAGTTCCTTCGGAGCTTTTCAGCAAGAGGGTGTAAAAACTCTTGACGAGCACTTCAACGATCTTTACGAGCACTACAAGGAGAACAACTCTATCGACATCAAGACCGACATGCGTGGAATGATGGCTGATCGTTCATTCATGGAGGAGTACAAGACGGCTCTCATGGAGCCAGTGTTTGAAGGCTTTAGGGCAATGTCTCCGAATGATCCTCACATCGAAAGCATCATCGAGAACGTGCAGAAATTCTGGGATACGAAGGTCAGGAACTATAGTGAGTCTGCCAGTATGACTGGGTTCTTACCGATTGCAACTCTTGAATTCCCGGTTCTCTTGAAGCAGTTCTTCCAGTCCATCCTCAAGGACATCATCGAAGTAGAAACGGTAAAAACTCCGAACATCACCAAGCATATTCGCACAACCTACATGGTTAACAATGAGACTGGTGAAGAGTTAGAGTATCCGAAATGTATGTTCGATGGTACTTGGGAAGAAATGTGGAATGCATCAAAAGGTCATCCGATTCGCGAAGAGGTTGTACCGTTTGTTGCTGGGAAACTCTGGAAGTATGATATAATCAGCAGTCTTACTGATGGTACCCCTGGTCTTGATCAACTCAGCTTCCAGTTCAAGATAATTGGTGTTCAAGTTGGTACTGAAGTAATTCGTCTCAAGGGCAATGGTATTACGGTTGAATTCTCGACTGGTGGAACTCTTATCAATGGAGATCTCAAGTTTACCAGTGAGGGTGGCACCGATGTAGAAGATACCCTGAGTGGTAAAGTTGATTTCAAAAACGGTACTATCGATATGTCTTCGTCTAGTGGACAGGTAGAAGGTGTTGTATTCTCTGGGTATCTTTCCAATGAGAAAAACCTTCGTCACATTAGTGTCCGTGAGAAGAGAGACATTCTCCGTTTCACGATCGAGGATGGACCGCGTTGGAACATGCCTTTCTCGATTGAAGAAATCGAAGATGCCGCTGCGTTGCTTGACATCAATTACTACAACCGGATGGTTGATGAAATTGTCAAGACTCAGGAAATGCAAGAGTGCATGACTGTTATCAAATTCCTCAATAACCAATTCGAGATGTACCACGGTGTTACTACTGATATCTACAAATTGGAATCTCTTGCAATGGCATTCCAAGTTGACCTTAGTCCTCCGTCGTACTTTGCTGGCGATCCGTTCAAGTATATCTCGACGGCCATTCAGTTCCGCCTCAAGGCGTTAATCCATCAGATCACTGAGAGCTTGAAGATGGATAACCTCAGCTTCATCATCGTCGGCAACCCGATGGCGTGTCAGCTGATAACTGAATTCGTTCAGTGGAAGACCCAACAAGGTGCAACCATTGGTGGTATCACTGTAAATAACAGCTATGGTTTTGCTACTGATATGGGAGCTAATGTTCGTGTAGTAGCTACCAATCTGTATGATGCATATACTGTTGATCCGATTACTAATCCTGATGGAGTAACTCCTCCTGCTAGGGAACTCATACTTCACCTGTACGGATATCCGACAACCCCAGAACATATTTCCTTCCGTCACTTGAAGTACACTTCGCACCTGTTCACTTCCCAGAGCCAGACTGCTTACCAGAGTACGAATGCTCCTGGTGGTGCGTACAACATAGTCACTGCTACCTCGAGGTTCCATACCTTAGCTGTTCAAGGAATCCAGGGTCGCTTGATTATGCTCAACAGCGAACGCGTCTATGGTCCCGCTCCAGTACGTCCTCCGATTACAGGAGCTCCGTGGGCACCGTTGGCCGCATTCCCAACTCCGTAATAGATGATAAATTCGGCCATCACCATATTTTATCCCTCCCAATAATATCGAGTATAGTAGCAGGGACTAGTCCCTGCTACTATATTCTTTCGTCTATCGTCAACCTCGATATAATGTTAACATGGATTAATTCCCAATGTGAGAAGGAATCAAAAATATGTAATTGAGAGTTTGAAATATAGCGTATATGATCATTTTCTAATTATATATTATAAGCTGAATATAAATAAGGAGATGATTCGAAATGGTAAAAGATCATATTTCCCAATGGGTTCCACTAGAGCACCTGCTGGAGTTATCTACAAATAAGATGTATATCAGAGGTGCACAGTTACCCCCATATGTACATGTATGGATAGATAATTCCGATAGACCTATATCCATAGATGGAACAATTGGATTTCCATTCAGAATATCTGGCCCAGAACTCACCATGGGACGATATTCAGGTATGCTAGTACATATCGTCAATGGAGAAGTGTCATTCGCATGCCCATCTCACAGGTTTGAGAGTGACTTAGAATTCTTCGGTATCCGGGATCACTGGGACAAGATCGTAGCATTCCTTACGGAAAACTATGAACTATTAAGTTCGTATTGGATACGTGAGATATCTAAACAGGAATTAGAATACGCTCTTCAGACAGAGGGATTGTAATAATAATCCCTTTATTTTTTATATAAAGGGGTTAATATATGAATGATGAGATAAATAAAATATGTTCGGATGCTAGACTTGATTCCGATGTTCTAGATTATTTGGAAGAAATGGTATTATCATATGAAGAATATAAACCAGACATTGAAGACCCTAGTTCACTATTTACTTCTCGCGGAGTAGTAGAGAGCATTGAACAATTAGAAAATTTTTATTCGGTGTTATTTGAAAAGTCTCATAAAGATCTAAAGTATGCATATCGGATAGGATTTGATATTGATACTGGAGACAGAGTAGCTATTCAATTTGAACTTCTCCCAAGTGATATCACAGTAGTTGGAGACAAGGCGATGACGTCAGCGGTTTTCCCAAATAAAACAAAGGATGACATCAACAAAATGCACTCTGATGCATTATCGGAGGTCAAGAAAACGATAAAGAGATATGGTCACATAGATCATCTAAGTAAATCATTGAAGGTATTATCAATATTTCACAAAGACGGAAAACAAATATCATCAGTTCGATTAGTTCCAGTATTTGGCAAAGGTCGAGAACTGTTAATGCAAGTTGTTAGTACTTTGATAAAATCTCAACCTAGACTCATGCAGAACAATTCGGTAGAAAAACTGATCCAATCTGATACTTTTAAGAGTGCATTTATTGATGAGGCAAAACAATTGAAAAAAGGGACTTGGGAAGAATACCACATCAGTAAAGACGATAACGATAGACAGGGTGCGAATAAATATAAAACTACCAAACTTTTCTGGAATATGTCCAACTTTAGCCAATTTCAGTTTACTCCCAAGGTCAGAGGTTATACTAGGGGCCAATTACCAGTAACTAATTATGATAAATATACTATCAATAATAGTCCTGGAATAGGAGATATAATATCACATCGTCCTGTCAGTAGCTATAGTGGTTATATAAAAAAGATTGAATATAACATTGGGATCCTAAGGAAACTCTCCAAGAATATTAGTGACATGCAATATAAGAATTCCTCTCTATCAAAGATCGATGATGCTGAAAAAATTTTGAATAGCTTCAAAAATATTCAAGGGATGCAGGAGGTGAGTTCAACACTATGAAGACAAATGTATTGGCCAATTTGAATGCGGCAAGAAATGTAATCAATGATAGTAAAGCCCAAGGATTCTTGAAGACTGAATCTGCCTACTTGGATGATATAACAGAAAATGTTTTTAATGAGAAAAACTATCGAGATGGGTCTTTCTCGGATCTTCCAAGTGATCTTCAGACAACTCTAAGGTCAGTAAATAAGTCGATAATAGACAAAGTTAAAACCTTAGTCAAGAGTCCGAAGTACGACAAGATCAATGACTCAAGAGAAGCAATGAAGAATGTTGCAATCTTTTGCACTCCACCGAAAAACAATTCTGATGTTGGAATGGTTCGAGTAACTGACAAAGGTAATGGAAAATATGATTGTATGGTACAAATTACAGGGCATTTCAAGAACGGGCAAAAGAACTCCATTGAGAAACTTCTTCACCAATTCATTTCTGACGTGTATGCTGAAATGAAATCTGGAATACAGAAGGAGTACAAAATCAGACTAGACAACGAGTCAGAGGACAAAGACTTTGAAGGATGGGATGCATATCCATCGAATGAAATAGCAAAGCAGGTATGGGATCTACTGGAGAATGTGGGGAATAAGAACGTGAAGAAGCCAAAGGAATTAAAGGAGTCAGAATCTTCTGATGCATTCGACGAAAAACATCTCGACACAGGTAGTTGGAATTATCCAGAACCAACTAGGAACAATGCGAGCAAAGAAGAAGCAATGAACTGTAAACACTCCTGGGTGTATGGTGGAGGATCCATATGGTGTAAACATTGTGGGTGGTTCAGTCAACCAGATAAAAGAATAACTAAAACTCCATCTGGTAAAAGTGGGGAAGTTTTGGAATCAGCACATGACAAAGTAAAGGAATTAAAAGAGTCCGGTGAAATGCTTTTGGAGACTGACTCTACTATCATGGAATCTATATTTATTAAGTTTATAGATGCCATTATAGTAGACGGTGTTTGGAAGTTTGTAGGATATTTAATACCCAAGATAGATTCTAAGATCAATAGTAAATTCATAAGAAACACAGTATCAAATATACTGGGGACATCTGTATTCGATTTAACAAAATATGAGAATAGGGCTACTATACATATTAGGAATGTATTTGATAAGAGCTATCCATTGGCAGCTAAAGGACTGGTTCAAGATGTTGAAGATATGTATAGAGGGGTTGCCACGTTTGGAACACTCGTGAAAACCACGGAGAATAAATCAAAAGCTCAGTTGTTTTCCAATGAAGGGCTAGCTTTTATCTATACTGATGTGGCTAATGTATTGATAAATAGATCGGATTACATTCAATTTCGAAAAAACATTAATTCCATAAGTTCTCAGGTGGTATTTTCACTCACGGACGTTTCACAGTCTGGGATAGACATAGAGCATATGGAAATTCAAATCGATGCGATACTTCCCGCTAAAAAATTTTTACAAATAGGGAAAAAGATATTTAACGAATCTTCAGAAACCCTTGAATATAATACCGACATGTCTGAAACACAAGCCAAGAAGACATTACAAACTCTATCCCAGTCGCTGATGACCGACTTCTCCAAGGATAAGAAAAAGAAAGTATCTCAGTACACAGCCAACATCTATGCCAATATCATAACCAAGAACTTATTACCGAAGTGGACTAGTGGATTCAACAAGTTAAAAATTACGCTAGATGGGGACAAATCACTTCCGATTTTCGAATTCATATCTCCATCAATGAGTCAAGACTTTGTATCTCGTTTCATAAATGGAAGAGAAACTCTCAAGTCCTTCATACACAAGAATTCTGAGATCAGAATCAAGATGTCTCCAAACATATTCCGTACGATGAAAGATCCAAATGACGCCTACAATTTCTTCAAATTAGCTGTTCAGTATTACGATACGAAGCTTGAAAAAGCTGGCAATAGATTGATGATTGAGGTTATGAGGTTAGGACATAACATGAGACATCTAGTTGCCAACAGTAAGCTGAGTGGCTTAGTCACATATCCATTGAGTTTGCTATTTGTGTTTGATGAAGTTGATATGAATAACAAAGATACTTTCTCGATTAGTGATGATGATATCCAGACTGTCAATAAATTTGTTCGAAATATAGCTTCTCACTATGCAGCTCCTGAGAAGGAAAAGAAAAAGATAATTGAAGATGTCAAAGACATGGTCAAGAATTTGAGAGAGTGTTGTGAACCCGGCGATAATATGAAGAGTTTATCTCATCTGGCAGAAGCCGTAGAGATGTTGTATTTCAACGGATACGAGGACATGATATTAGAATCCTCGAGAACGTTCATCGATGAACAAATAGATCGACAGTACAAATCAGAATCTGTTCAGACTCAGTTGATGTATGAGAAGTTTGGAATGAAGAGACTGAAAAAGATTCCAACAGATTTAGTTGCATACATTAGCGTTGAAGCAGAATCAATCAGAGATTCTAATGACAAACACATGTTGATTTCGTACTTGCTAGGTAAATTAGAAATCATTGACTGGTACATCGAATTGCTGTCTGTTGGGTCTAAAAAATACGTAGTACCTCACAACAAAGAATATCTAGAAAGAATGAAGACACAGCTGTTGTCCCTCTATAAAAAGATAATGGATGTGAAAATAACCAACCCGAATGACAGACCTCTGATTGATATCAAATTTCCAAAAGGGTATGAAGGGTAATTGACAAAAAGAAGGGAGGCTAGCCTCCCTTCTTTTTAGTTCTTTATTACTGCTCCTTTTGTAAACACATGTTAGGCCTACCAATAGTAACAACATGCCAATTCAGATCAAACATATTCAATAGATTGTCTGAAGTAGTGTTAACTTTATGATTTAATTCTTCTTTGTACAAGGGTGTTACCTGGAGAAGACGTAATCTCCTTCCATCAGAAAATTGGAAATATGTTGGCTCGCTCTTCGAGTCTATCACCGGGCCAATTACCAGTAAACTGCTGAATCCACTTTGAGATTCTTTCACTTTCCAGTCAGCCATTTCCATGGTGTGTCCCTCATCTAAATAGCTATCATTGCTAATAAGAACACGTCCCATGTCTTTTAGCCATCTGATCGGCCAGTAGCATCTTTCGGTGGAGGCCACATCATCACATCCTGGAAGATACAGATGCCAGTCCATTGGGAGTGTCATTACCAATTCGACTCTATTACATCCACCTGAATCATACATGGTAGTTTTCATTGGGTGAGATCCAGCTCCCATTGTTACCAATGTCCAGTATTGACGAGAAATCGATGGTTTGTATATCACAACGTCTAGATGGATATCGTTTGACACTATCTCATGTAGATTTGTATAGCTATCACCAAATAGTTCACCATAGAATTCGTATAACTCAACCATGTCCTCTTCTGTGTACCAGGTATACTTTTTCTTTCCAGGTTTATTTTTTACCAGATGGCTTGTGAATTTATTCTTCATTAACATTCTCCTCTTCTATTTCTACTCCTTCACACCAGGGTATGTATGGTTTACCATTTTCATCAATACGAGAATTGTATATTGAGACCCATTTACTGTATTCTTTATTCAGCATTCTACGAAGCATCTGATCTATAATCCACTGTTTATGATCTTCACCACTAACCGCCCCGTACTTCTCAGCTACAGTAACAGCCTCCCTTATCTTGATATCAAGTAGAGGATGTTCTTCCCTTATTAGAACCTTCTGTGATGGTATTTCAATACCCCACTGTCTGAACTTCTTGAGTAGAAGTTCCTTGGTACGCTTGACATGTTCATCAATATTATTGGTATGCCCATGTGTTCTGGCGATTGCTAACCTACGGAAGAAATGCTCTTGATCTTTTGCTATCAGGTCAAACATCTCTCCTACCGTTTTTATTCCGAATGTTCTCTCAATCAGTTTACCAGGAAAGCCTGATGTTAGAAGTTCAGATAATTGGGTATCTGGATTAGATGCAGCAATTTGTCTCTTACTACATCTATCGTGATACTCGTCTTTTCTTGTCTTGCGAATTTTAGCCACTTCATCCAAAGCTTCATCGGTGAGGAAGTCATCTAGATCCATAGCATACGAATATTGCCATTTACCATGCCAACAATAGTTGTAGCTCACATTATTTAGAAGGCCCCCATCACTAACTATTCGTATTGCCTCATCCTCTTTGAGAAAAGCGTTTATTCTCGCTAATACCTCAGTTCTCTTTTCTATATGGGAAGAGTTTGGCCAGTAATCCATAGTAGGAACTCCATCATCAAAACCATATGTAATATATATGCATGCAGCGAATCTATTGATGTCAGGATCGTTGTGTCGTATGGAGAAGAATTTAATCAGATCCCAATGAAGTTTCTCAAAATCACATTTGGTAAATAGCTCATCGCAGTTCCTGAAGAATTCAGATCCCTTCCGGATGTTATCTCTATAGAGGTAAAACAATCCCTTGTTGTATGCTTCTGGGTTATTCAGTTTTTGGTTCTCAAATAGTTTCATTGTATCCTCCAAATTAGATCTTCGACATCACAATCCATCAATTCCTGCAAGGACCATGGGCACTCTGATGCAAATGACTTAGTAGTACTAATTGAGTAATCATTTTGGGAAGTTGATAGTATCCATTGAAATTCCTTAACAGCTCTACTGTATGCAACGTCTAGTTGTTCTACTACCATTGAGATGATATTTTTCCTCCTCTTCTTCAAGTCCCATGCTGTTCTCCAAATAATTTCTTTCCTGAAATTACGAATTTCTTTCATGAGATAGTCACTGCTATTTTTATTGTTTCCGTATGCAAGTTTGAACATGTGTAACATTAGTAATTCTAGAAACGTTAGCACGTTATCAGAAACACTCCTGTTTGACTCCAGGTATAATTCATCAACCGTTTCCCAAAACTCCTCATTTTCACCAAGCTCATAATAGTTCACCGCCTTCTGAATAGTTGCTAGAGTTTCTTTTATCACTCGCAAATTCTCGGTGTTGGCATTTACTCTTTCCATCATTTCACGTAAATCTTCTGGTATTTTATCCATTATTAACATCCTCTCCTTCAAATAATAATATTAGCTCGACTATTGAGCTATCGATAAGTTGCGATAGTGTCCAAGGACACTCTGTTGGAAACATACTGATATTTTCGATGCTACATCCAGAAGGTTCATCAATTATGGTACTTTGAAATCTTCTAACAGCTCTGATGTAGGTAATCTCTATTTCATTCTCCACAAGCTCAATAGCTCTTGTATTACGTTTATTCTTGTCCCAATCCAATATATCTGTTAGGTCAAATCGGAAATTCCTGATTTCCCTATTTAATATATTAGAAGATCTTTCATCTCTTCCATACATTATCTTGAAGAGGTGAATCATTATGAGTCTCACAAAACTCAGGGCATTCCTAGCATCTGCTTTGTTCGACTCCAAGTACAAACCATCTGCTTCGTTTAAAAACTCTTCCCTTCTACCATTCTGCAGATGTTCCAGTGCAACATTAGCACGTTCCAATAGCTCTCGAACTACTCGAAGCTCATTCTGTACTACTTCGTCAAAATTAGCATTCATAAACATTTCCCTTTCTTATTATTCTACATTAGAATATATAATTGAAAAATGATCCAATACTACCTAGATAATAAGCAATCAGTGCGTAATAAGGAGGTGAGTAGCATTAGTGATATCAGAGAAATAAATGGTAAGTTATTCGATTTTTCTCCAACAAACAAATCATTCATTCAGACAGCAATGGAGCTGAAGGTACTTGGAATAAAGAACTACTACTTCATGTTGTATATAATCAATCCACGAGTTGCTGACATAGATCCATTCAAGCCAAATATAACCAAGCAAGAAGTTCAAGCCCTAATGCATGAACTACAGAACAATCTATGGTTTTATGCAAGAACTGTAGTTAGAATGAGAACCGACAAAGGTATAGTTCCATTTGAGCTTCATAGAGGACTAGCTGCAGCTCTATGGTGTTTTGATAAAAGATATGACTGGTGTTTGTGTGAACCTCGTCAAACATGGAAAACCACAGGAACTATTGCTACCATAGTTGCATGGGCATTTCAGTTATCTCAAAATTTGAATGTACATTTCTTCGGGAAAGAGACAGATAATACAAAACGAAATTTAGCCTATCTCAGGGATTACATAGAATTACTACCGGAGTGGTTGCAGTTCAAAAGATACCAGGCAGACGATGGAAAGGTGAAGAAAGCCAGACAGTCTACTGAGATACTTCAGAACAATTTACTTCACAATAGGCTGGAGATACATCCAAGACCAGCTAGCCTGAGTCATGCTCAAGGTATGGCTCGTGGTGCTGCAGCTGCTATGTTGTATTTCGATGAGATAGAACACACCCCATTCTTCAAGGAATTACTTTCCAACTCAGCTCCAGCATTCAAAACGGCAGCCGATAATGCCAAGAGCCAAGGGAAACCATATGGTCGTATGATGACAACAACTTGTGGAAATTTGGACACAAGAGAAGGAATTGAATCAAAACCAATTATTGAATCAATGATTCCATGGTCTGAAAAAATATATGATATGACAGAAACACAGATTCAGGAATACATGTCTGTGTACAGAGAACAATATCATGCTGATGAAACTATTGTCAGAGAACGTGAGGTTATTGAGGTATTCTACCTGGAGTATCACTACTACCAGGTCAGGAAAACATATGACTGGGTAATGGAACAGTACAAGCTAGCTGGTGACAAGATGGCTATCAGACGTGAGATACTACTGCAACGTCTGAGAGGTTCATCAGATTCTCCAATTAGTCCAGAAGATATTGAGTTCCTGATTTCAAATATGAAGAAGTCTGACAAGGATCTGATTCTGAATAACAAGTGGAGATTTCGCCTCTACGACCATGGTCAAGGAAGAACAATTAATGGCTTGAAGGATTTAGATGAGAGGATACCATACATAGTTGGAATAGATCCTGCAGCAGGAGGTGGAGGAGACAATACCTCAATCACGGCCATCAACCCATATAATCTCCAGGTGGCTGCTGAGTTCAAGAGTCCCTACATTTCAGGAACCGATTTGTGCAGAGTGCTTGTTACTCTAGTCAACGAACATATTCCAAAGGCCGTGATAATTCCAGAAAAGAATTCCATGGGTATCTTCTTGATTCAAATGATCGTGAATCAAACATCCATCAAGGAGAATCTCTACTGGTCGGAATCAAAAAGACAACTTGAACAGATGGTAGAAGAATCTGAAGCAGATTACGAATTACGAAAAGCTGCAGAGTCTTGGAAAAAGTATGGAACTTATTTGACCAAAAAAGTTCGAGAAGCAATGTTTGAGTTGCTGTTCAAACATGTGAACGAATGCAAACAGCTATTGAATACTGAGTATCTAGTGGATGATATATGTAAACTGGTGAGAACCTCTACTGGAAGAATACAAGCTGTCTCCAAGGAACATGATGACTGTGTGATGAGCTATCTACATGCAATATACATCTACTACACTGGAGACAACTTAGAGATATTCGGGATCGTCAAATCAGAACATCCGATATTAGGCCCAGTTGAAATAGATATGGAAACCCGTATGGCAGAAAAGGATCATCTATCAGGATTTTTTTCTACAGAAAATGTAACATATGAATCAATATTCATCGAAGATGCTATTAGAGTAGAGGAGCAAATAAAATATTTAGTATCAGTGAATCCACATGTTCATGATGAAGTATATTCTAAAAGACGTAATGAGCTGGAGAATCCCTTCGATGATACCGTTTCGATTCAACCTCACTTTTTCGAGTTAATAAATCAATAAAATGGGAGGGACCATATGAACGAATTATTGTATGCCAAGGATGGACGAATATACTCAAAAGATTACCTGGAAATATATATTCCATCTGACTATGAAGCTGATGGATTCGCAATAAACAAGGGTGATTCATTTGAGACAATTGGAATTGTCTACATCAGATCATATGCTAACGGGGTAGAAGGTCCTATCAAATTATTGAACATTCCTTCCATCGTAAATATCTCGACATATGATATTTCAAATGACGAGATCAAAGTAAACGGTAGGACAATAAAGGTCATTGTGTCAAAGTATTTGAAAGACTCATATATACTTCATCAATCCATCCAGGAAGGGAAGGGTATTGCTGAATCCTTCCTGAATACAATGCTCATGGGTAAACTACCTAGAACATTGCAGTATTCAAAGATTCTAGATATATGGTGGAGGAACCTAGAAATAGCCAATGTAAACTTCAAGGTTCCATCAAAGATATATGAGATGATTATCGCCAGTATATATCGTAATCCAAACAACTTCAAGGAACGATATGGACAGCATTATGGCAGACAGAGTAATCCTAACGGATATGATTATGCTACTGGGAATGTACGTGGAGTAGTTGAAGGGCTATCGACATTTTCCGGGCTAGTATTCGAAGATATCAATAGAATGATTACTACTGGAATCAACAACTCAATTGAAGGAAATGAAGAGGCTGTTAGTCCATTGGAAAAAATAATTTATTATTAAAAAATAAACCCAGGCGAATTCGCCTGGGTTTATTTTTTATTGATACCTCACCGAAACAAGTTTGTCATTGACTGCCCTATAGCGGTACATTAGGTCTTCAACGCTAACTCCTAAAAGTTGTGCAAATTTACACAACTTACTTATCGGCATATGCTCAGAGATGCCAATGGATTTTTCCCATCTAGAGACCGTGTCCTGTCTTACACCCAAGAGTCTCCCAAGATGTTCCTGGGTAAGTTTGAGATGCGGTCTGAATGTTTTTATCAAACTGCTGTTTGTTGTTCTGCTGGCAACAAACTCTTTGTACGTCATCAAGTCGTTGTCGTTCATGATTATACCTCCCAAGTATAATATATTTTATTTTGTTACATATATAGAATATATCATTGAATTAGTAGGATATATGATACACGGAAACTTACCATATCAATATCACGTATTCTTTAACTTTACTTAGGTGGCTTTTGGTACTTATAGTCTCTACTATATATTTTTGATACTTCTCAGTCTTATCCACCACAAACAAGTACTTGTTACACTTGAACCTCTGTAGGCATTCGTCTATCCAATCATCACAAGATTTCCTACTTACTGGGACATCTAACCATTGTTCTTTATCACCATATGGAGGACATGTGAATAGACAGCCATATTCACCTGATGACTGTAGTATATCCCTACAAGTAACTGTAACAATATCTCTCTCGATGCAGCTATTAGCTACTAAAAACTCAATGATGTCATTAGACTCCCTGACATGTATCTCACTGATGTCCTGTCCTACATACTGTTTACCCAATGCTAGTGTACCCAACATTCTACCACTGAACCCACTGAATGGATCAAATACAACTTGATAGTCATTGAGGTATTTGTGAATGAGTAACTTAGCTCTACCAGCTGAGAATACACTAACCTTTGGTGCTATCTTACTGATGTTAAATCCCTGGAGAATTTTGTTTGGGTTTAGATGATTTATGTAGATAACTCTATTCATTATAACCTTCTTCAGTAGGTCATCATCATACCATGCTGCATGTGGTGATATATCACCTTTCACATTAGCTGAATATATGGACTCATGGAAATGGGTAATTACTCTATCCCCCACCCGACTATTGGTGGACTTCTTGAGATATTTATAGTTTGGATCTATTTTCCCCAAATGTTTCCATGCAGTAATTAGATCTTTTTCTTGGTATTTAGGATTTGGGAATGGTATGTTTCTACATGTTTTGAATTGTTCCTCAATAAATTCGTCATAATTCAGTACTAGTTGTTTGATCATGTAATCGAATGAATTAGAGAAACTTTCCTCGTATATGATACATAATTTTACACCATTGGGGATAAATTGATATCTACGCTCGTCATATTCCTCTTTGCCATGTATACCATCATAATCTCCATAATCTCCATGAAAGCGTCTACCGTCTAGATCTACCACCATAGCTAGTTCATTGGTAACTTTATCGTATATTACATAGTCCCAACGTTTAGGGATTCCTTCAACTATTACCCTATATTCCGGGTAGATATGAAATTGATTTGAGATATATGATTCTTCGAACCATTTTTCGAATTTCTTGTGTAGATTATTTTTTCCACCGGTTTTGGCCAACCTTTTGTTATTGTATTCAAAGAATTGTGCATCAGTCATACCGTTTAGCCACTTGAAGTAACCTTCTGTTGCAACCTTGCTACGAGACATTAGATCCTCTTTTGATAGTCCCTCATAGTATCTGTCTCTTCCGGTATGCAAGGAATTAAGATGACTTGTGATATGTTCTTGTTGAGCCTCAGGTGATAATGAGTTAAACCATTTTTCCCTATCTTCTAATAATCGTTTACCTTGGAATTTTGATAGCATTGGATCGTCAATATACGGCTGCTTGTTCCGGGAAGATCTTTCTTGATCTTCCATGGAATCCCAATAACTTTTACTATGGATACTATGGGCATCAGGATTGTCGATATAATATTCATTCATTTTATCTCCATGAATATTCCCAAGATCAGGATTATCGACATATTGTTGCTTACTAATACAACTTCTACACTGATAATACCCTCTCTTTGTTACAGTTCTATACCCTTCATATGAAAGGGTTTCCTTCACTCCACAATCCTTGCATATGAACTCATACTTTCTGGTGTACATAGGATTGTTACTCTTTCTTGCACAGCTTCTGCATCTATAGTATCCTTTCCTCTTGGACCTACGTGATTGCTGTTTGCTGCAGTCAAATTCTTTATGACATTTGTCACATGCTAGTATAAATCCTTCTGGTTTAATTTTTGGCATTATCCTACACCTCCTGCTTTATCATTATCATTATAATATATAATTATCCTGATGACCACTTGATGCCATATCAACAACTAGTTAAAAGAGTTATCAAGGATTTACTCATCAAAAATATGTAGAAAAGGAGATAGGATAATATGGCATCGAGTGCTCAGATAATACCCTACTATGCTCACCCTCATGTCCACACTGTAATTTTTGACCAAACGTGGTATGATGAGACTGTGGCAACCCCGATTGATCCAGATGATCTGCCATATGGAACCTGTGTGGTGACCGGGGCCGATACTGGTATAGACAACACGTTCATCAAACTGAGTAACATCAGAACGAAGCAAGCATTGTTTGGAAGGGGTAACTACCAAAGGTACGGTCAGTCTTCGTTGCAGGCTGATGCATTATTCAATGGGCATACTAGTGTATGGTTTTGCAGAGTATTACCTGATAATGCAACGTATTCCAATATGGTTGTGTTGGCTCACTTCCGTAGCGGAAAAATACTGGATGAGCTTTCTCAGGAAACTGGTAAGATTCGCATGGAGGTTAAATTCTCCACAGCGTATGCAGCCAAACCGTATCTTACCGAAGGTGCAATGAGCGATGGAGATATAGAAGAGTTTGGTCAGAGTTTAACTAAACTAACCCCAGATCCATTGACTGGGTACATGACTGTACCTCTTTTCTACGTAAGGAGTATTGGTCGTGGTAGGTATGGCAATCATTACTCGATGAGACTTGCTAGAGACAATGAAGCAGAAAAAGAATATGGTATGAAGATGTATCGTTATACTCTTCTGACCAATGATCTCAGAACTCGAGTAACCAATATGTTTGCCGGCTCCATGTACCAGACTACCAGATATGAAATGTCCACATTGGTGGACGATGTTCTTGACCAATTCTCTACCGGTTCTTGTCCTGTGAAGATTCATACATACGAGGATAGCTTTGTTCATCTGTATAATTTTTACAAGGAAGAGATAGTAGACAAGAACTCGGTATATGTTGGGGCATCTGGTACTGCAGATGATATAATTGAACTTGGATATGCCAACTCTATTCTTCCAGATGCATTTGATCCCATATTTGGTATGAGATTGAATACCAGGAGTTCTCAATTGATTCCGTACTACAGAAATTATACCGTCAAACCAACCGGTCCTTGGGTTGAACCAAATTTAACCGTTCCTAACACAGTAGGAGCTCAGAAGCCTCTCAATATTTCTGATTGGGCTACTGCATTTGTTGGTGCTAGGGTACTGGTAATAGCGGATCCTCTCAACGATGGATACCGTTGGATATATCGTGTAGTTCACATTGATCCTGAGACTGGAAACATTGTCTATGACGAAGGGCAAGAGACAGAGATCGATGCCGATCAATACAATGGTTTAGATCTTCAGATTCCAGTTGGAAATAGATTCGATGGTGGACATGACGGCGACTTCCAAGAAATTAGTGTTGGTGGAGATGTTCGTTCTCCGAATAGTGCTGAGATGAAGCTCTTGCTTTCCAAGGAGTATGTCAAGGCATTCCGTGGAGAAAAGGATAGAAAGATTTTATCTCCGGCTCGAGTTAATTTAGATTTCATATTTGATGCGAATTACAATATGACGGCTGATGAAGATATCTGGTTGGATACTCAGATGATGCCGCTGTACACCCAGTCTACCATATTGACAGACAAAGATGCTCAACAATTGGCTATTCTTGGATCTAACAGCTTCCTGGTTGACTTCAGTGATCTCAATGTCAAGAGAGCCATGTATGATCTCAATCAGTTCCGTAATCGGAATGGTATGACCGTAGATCTTGCAGAAGGTGCTGGGTGTTTATTGCATCTCGACTGTAATTTGACTGGTATTAGAAATGTAACAGTAAGCTCTGAATTAATTGATATCATCAATATGATGGAAGAATTCGATGGACGTAATACTTCGATCGATCTTGGGTACTACGAAATCTATGATCCCATGTCGAGTAAAAGAGTTCAAGTTACTACGACCTACTTCCTTGCTCAGAGTCTTGTACCTCATATCATGAGAGAAGGACTGAATAAACCGTTCACGTACAACTATGCAACCTTACGTGCTATTCGTAGGAATTCCTCCAGTAGAGTTGTTACCGGTAGTATGATCCGTGATTCGTTCCGCCCAGACATAGATCTCATAGATTGGGATGTCAAAGAACGCCTCTTCACTTCTAGACTCAACTATTATCTAACAACCGATGAGGGGAGAAGTGTTCAAAGAGCTGTACAGAATACCCGTCAAAGAGATGCATCTGCTCTTCTTGAAGAGAACAATGTACGTGTACTCAATGCTCTCAAGAAAGGTCTGGAGAAAGCTTGCAGAGGATACTTGTACGAATGGAATGAGCCAGAGGTCCGCAGAGGATACACCGAATCTCAGATGGAAGTATACCGTCCTTGGATTGGAACAATGGTTCATAACATCGAGATACTCTTCACTGCAAACGAATGGGAACAAGAGCGCATGATCATGAGATGTCTTGTCTATGTCTCATTCAGAGATATTATCAAGAGAATCATCCTCGAGATTAATATCCAACGTCCGGATTATGAAACTGGAGGAAACAAAGTCTATGAGTATGGAGCTACAAAGGCTGTTGAAAAATATGGAAATAGATTTGGAGGTGAATAATTATGGCTATCCCGAGCGTTATAACATCTCAAACAGGTGGTAGAATATTTGATGCGCCTGAAATGACGAACTACAGTATGTTCGTAGGTGGAGTAAACGCGACACATCATGCGTTACGTAATTATTCTCCACTGCTAAATGGTTTTGGTCGTCTGTTCATGGTTAGACCTCCAAAGGCAATACTGAAAATGTTCGCCGGAAACGATGGACTTTTATTCAGCAAAGATTCGTTGTTCATACAGTTCAAACATATGCTTGAATACATGAATCGTTCTGTTAGTGGATTTGCTGAAAAACGTATCGAAGATGCAGGTACTCCTATTCAAGGTGGATTTGCCGGTCGTCTGTTCAATACCCCAACTGTCACCAAGGAAACAACCAATGAAATTACGATTGGATTGTACGAACTTGTTGGAGTTCCGGTATATACTGTCATAGATGGTTGGATGAATGCGATTGGTGATGAGAACAGTGGATTGGCTACTTACGGTGGTTGGGTGTCTGGTGGTCGTAATCAGGATGGACTAGAGAAACGTCTCTACATGCGTAATGGAGAATCGGATGATGGTATTCCGTTCAACGAGGCTAATCATACGGCTGAATTCATTTATGTGATGCATGATAGGACTGGTGCTCAAGTTGAACGTGCCGTTATGTTAGCCGACTGTTACCCGAAAGGAATTGCTCAGGGTGCTGTTCTAGACATGGCTGGTCAAGGAACTCATGACAACGTAACATATGATGTTACGTTCAACTGTGTTCTGTATCGTTCTCCGATCATCACTGCTATTGCAAATGATCTCTTGAAACAGTACCGAATCGTATCGAATTCTCTCAACTTCAATCCGGAATTGGGTGACGCCGTGTACGCTCCTGAGAACATCAGTGCATTTAATCGCTCTCTTGGTCCTGTACCTGTTGACTCTGCTAGTGGTACCAACATTGGTAATCTTCCTTCGTTCTACGGTACCAATGCTCCTAAGACTATCGTACAGGATGGTTATGATTTCAATACCAACACAGCTGGTATTGGTCCCAAGCTTGCTGGACAACCAGGATACAAAGCACAGCCTAGCTGGGATGGTTTTGCTCAAGAATAACTCCCAACATACTCCCCTCGGAATGCAACAGATTAGTACACAGAGGGCTTTTCGCCCTCTGTGTATTAGTCGGTTCTCTAATTATATATTCTGAGGGTAACTACTAATAAACTAATTATTCAGGGAGAATGATGCTATGAAGAAAGTGACTATTATAGAATGGAGGATATTGTAAGTATGCCTAGGGAGAAATACAACCTTGTGAATGATCTTGTTAAGCAAAGTAACGAGCTAAAGGGATCTAAGAAATTATCACTGATTGGTCAAGGGGATTTTAGTGGAGCAAACTCACTAATGAGATCTGCCATGAATATCAAGCACCATGCTCAACACTTGACCATCGATGATCCAGAATTCCCATACATCTACGATGGTAAAGAAAATCTAGTTGGAGAACACTCATCTTTCTACAGGAGGACTGACAAGGAATACCGTGTATTTAGCATAGTGAAAAAATACAATGAGCTACTGAAGGGAAAATGTTATTCATCTCTGTACTTTCTCTACTGCAAGGATGATGATTCATATAAATTAGTAGAACGGAAAGAAGTTGAGAATCTAACAGAAAACTTTGGATTTGATTACAAGAATGATTACCTGGATAATGCCGAGGTAGGTGAACTTATACCAAAGGATACCGTACTATACACATCATCATCATACGATGATGATATGAATGTATCGATAGGAGTCAACGGTAGAATATTGTATGCTACTCATCCAGCAGTACAAGATGATGCAATCATCATATCGGAATCATTCTCCAAACGAATGATTAGTAACCAAGTTAGTCAGAAGACAATACCAATTAATGAGAGCACAATCTTTCTGAATCTGTATGGAACAGATGGGGAATATCAAGGACTACCAAATATCGGTGATCACATATCAAATGGTATACTAGCAGCTACACGTAGTGTGAAAGAAACTAGAATGTTCTCCGATCTCAGAGATAGTTCACTTAGTACCATTAATTTACAATCAGACCAGGTGTTCTATGGGGATGGGGAAATAATTGACATCAATGTGTACTCCAACAATCCCAACCTAAAAGTGAATAAGGTCAATAAACAACTGATTCAATATTACAATGATGCCAGATGGTTCTACACAGAGGTATACCGAACATGCAAGAAAATAATCAATGGTGGTCATAGATATGTAGACAAGGAAATCAATCGTTGGATGAAAAAGTCCCAGGACTATTTAGATACCCAGGCGTTATGGGCATTCAATGACAATGTATTCTCCAATCTAATGGTAGAGATATTAGTTCGGAAAAAAGAACATATCCGTGTTGGAAGGAAGATAGTTGGTATGATTGCCAACTTTAAAATGAGCTAATTGACGGGAACATCCTTAGAGCCTACTACACCAAACTATCACAGCGATGTAGATAGTGGCTGAACTAATCACTCAGGTATGGTAAAAGAGAGTAGGATTGGATAATCCGCAGCTGTTGTGTTATATATCAAACACTTTACTACTTATAAATGATAAATTAAGTAGAAAGGTTTGTGTACTTATATGGAGAAATATATATATTGATGGAAAGATCCCAACCCATTATACAATTGATGAAAATGCTGTAATTACTAATACAGAAACGGGTAAGGTTCTTGACGGATGGATTGAAAAACGAGGATATCGAGCGGTATCACTTCGAATAACTCGTGATGATGGTCTTTATGAATTTGTCCGAAGAACTGTTCATCGTATAATGGCTTTAACTTTTATTCCTAATCCTGAGAATAAACCCCAAGTCAATCATAAGGATGGGAATAGATTAAATAATCATCTGGATAACCTCGAATGGTCTACTAATAAAGAAAATAATGAACATGCTCGAGCAATGGGATTAATAAAAACCGGTGATCTACTATCATATAGTTCTGTTTCAAATGAGACAGTTCATAAAATCTGTGGATTAATAAATGAAGGTAAAAAAATATTGATATCATAACCCAACTGGGTCTTCCAAATGACCCACATGGCAAAGGCCTTATTACTAGAATTAGAACTGGTCGTGCATGGAAAGATATCAGTAGAGAATATGATTTTATAAAAACCGGTTCCCTTAAAAAAATTCCAGATGAAATAATTCATCATATATGTAGATGTTTAGAAGCGAATTATCCTCTCAGGGAAATATTTAATGAGATAGGATTGATAAATCATATACAGTATCCTCGATTTAAAGGCCTTGTATATGATATCAGAACAGGCAAATCTCATAAAAGCATTTCAAAGGATTATTTATTTCTACCATATGAGAATTAACATGAGAGTTCAACGATCATCCCTTGGATCCAATGGATCAATAGGAGTACGGCCCAAGCCAATGGGGTGGGTGAGAATCCCTTAAATGGAAAAGCCATTTGGAAAATATTCCAAAAGATATGATCTCGACGAGGGAAGGCCCCTCCTTCAGTGTTGGAATACACTGACGTCCTATGAGAGTAGGAGAAGTACTTAAATGTACTGCACTATAGTTGCGATATAGTGTGAAGATAGCGAGACACGGAAACAAAGCTGTCGTTTGCAATATCTGGAAAGATGAAGATATGCCATATCTTACCACAGAGGCATATTCAGATGAGGATGGGGTTGTTCATCCATCAGGTCCCCATGAGCGAGTGGATCTAATCACAAACTCTCTAGCTGTAATAAATAGAACTATACCAATGGCATTGATTGAACCTAGCATCACATTTATTCTGGATAGAACTAGAAAACATATGGCTACCTTGAATAATGATGATGCGGTAGAATTCATGTTCAAGATCATGGATATTCTGAACCCATATCAATCCAAAGATCTACGAGCACTGTACAAGACATTGTCAGATAGAGAGAAGAGAAAGTTTGTAGAATCCTCAATCTCTCTAGACAGCAATGGACTCATCATGACTAATCAAGGAATATACATTAGATGGGAGGCATTCAGCAAGGAAATTAATCTACGTGATGCTATCATTGAAATATATGAGAAGTATGGCGATGTAATAAAACCGTACAACATATTTGTTCCAAAACCAAATTGGGGAAGGGATATCTACATTGGGAAAGACTATGTTGGGTATCAATATATTCTGCTACTGAAGCAGAGTGGGGAAAGGGGATTTTCGGTAAGATCGGCTGGAGCTATTTCTGATGAATCTCTACCAGAAAAGTCTCACGAGTCAAAGATCTCTAAGGCGCCCTTTTCTGAGACTCCCATAAGGTTTGGAGAGTATGAAATTTTGTACTCGTTAAACTATGTTAATTGCGGGAACATCTCGTTAGGCAACTACTACAGCAGCCACTAGTGATAGATGGTGTAGCACCAGGTATAACGATCTGGGTATTGTAAAAACGTAGTTGATAGAGATAATCATACGCAGCCAAGCTACCTACAACGTAGGTGGAAGGTTCAACGACTATCCCTTGGGCTGAAATGCCAACAGGAGTACGGCCAGAAGCTGATGCTGGCGGGTGAGAATCCCTTAAATGGAAAAGCTTAGCTCTGCTACACATCGTGTAGTTAAAGATATAGTCTCAACTGGCATAATGCCACTTCATCAGTGAGATTCTGATGTCGTTATGCGAGAGCATAAGAAGTACTTAAATGTACTGCATGGACTTGCGAACCATGTGAAGGTAGTGGAAACACCGAACTTTTTAATCGTGACAGATCCAAACGATTTCGCCCTGGTGACAGCATTATACAGATCATCTATAGATGGTAGAAGATTTATGTACGAGGCCATACTATCTGAGGATGGCGAATATGATTTACCAGAAAAATTCACCTCTAGATCAGCGGAGATACTGCAAGTATATTTGAAGTCACTGGGTGTCAGAATGGAAACAATCATTGATGAAAGTGAATTTATTGGGGAACCAGAACATGATATCGATACTGTAGGATATAACATACGCAATAGAGTAATCTTCTGTACTCCGAATGAAATGTATTACTTGACCAAACTATCCAAACTGTACAAGATGTATTCGAAAGATCGTTTGAATACCATTGATGATATGAATGAGGTGTGGGAGTACATCATGAAGAATTTACCATTCAAAAAGAAATATCTCACTGACAATATCATTAATTTATTCAACGATAATTTAGAATCATTTTGTAACTAAGGGAGGATAATATGGATATCATCGGAACTACCCAAGAGCTAATGTACATCATACTGACAGGTGTTCTCATTGCCATGATAATAGTTGCCATCTTCATGGTTAGATCTCTGCTCAAGTATACTGAACTCAAACAGATTCGATTGTCAAAGGAGATAGAATACAAGGAACTGGAGGAAGAAAACAGAAATAGGACAGCCGAGTATTCGAATAGCATACTTGAAATGATTCGGAACATGCTTGCTCAGATAGCCATTCTGAAATATCGAACATTTCAAGACAATCATGATATGACCAAGATAAATAAAACCATTCTGGAATCACTGGTTAGAGATGTAGCTGAGACTGCCCATCGATCACTGAATGGGAATATCTTCTCATTTGAAGATACTTTCTTTACTCAAGAATATTACGAGAAATACATCGCAGAAACCTCGGCAGCATTGATAAAACAGATGTGGGAAAAAGACATAGAAGAACACGAGGAGATATAATATGAACGACAAAGTTATTGAACTATTTCCGGAAAGACCACCTGATGAAGGTCCTCCGGTCTTAGATGAGAAGGATCCATTGAATGATACAACAGAAGCTCAGCTCACTCAACTGATCAAACAAATACGAGAAATAGTTAGTATGTTGGAAGCTCAGTGGGAAAGTTCCAAACGAGAATTTGGAATAACAGATTCACATATGAAGCTTCTCCATCAGTACAACGAAGAAAATAGAATTCCTCCTCCAGAAGGAACTACCGATGATGACATCTCATCGGGAAAATACGATCCATTCAATGGATTAGACACTATCCCTGAAGAAAAAGTATTGGAAATATTTGGAGATGGTCATCCGATAATAGGGGTACAACATACTGTCACGATTGACAGAGTTAAATCCATCGTGCAGGATTTCTTTCATTGGATGAGTTCCCTCAAAGAATATCGACAAGTAAACGATGCATACATGGAACTGATGGAAACCAAGGAAGATGAGAAAATAAGAATACTACAGGAGGCTGTTGACAAAGAAGAAGATCCTGTCAAAAAAGCTAGTGGTGAGAAAGGCCTTGAGATGTATTACTACCAAAAACATCTTGAGTTCCTATCAGATCCCATGGATAGTAAAACATCGAATCGTATCATTCAGGCCTTCTCTGATCAATCGAAAATTGAGTATTGGATAAACAAGAGCCGAGAGAAGTTAACCCAATTAAATATCTCAACGAAATTCATATTGGAGATATCTCAGTTTGAAAAACGGTTTCTTCCCGAGAGGTATCATCACCAAAGTAATATTCTCCTGTTATATTTCATGAACCTACTAATGTATAGTACCACTTATGATAGAAAAGATTTTGATACTATCAAGGCAGTCGCCATGGTATTAGGGCTGGATAGGTTCGTCAGGAACACCCTCAAACCTGAGATACGAGAGAAAATGCTAAATCATATTCTCACACTCGAAGATCGATTTCTAGGTAAACTTCCAACAGCAGAATGAGAATGTGTGAGGAGGGATTAATCCCTCCTCACATTCCTACTTCTTTGACCAAAGTTTAATTATCCAACAAGAGAGGTGAAACAAATGGGTGGATTAATTTTTAATGAGGAGTCATTGATCACCAATAACATTTTCCGTTTTGAATCGCGCCTAAAAAGTATGACCAATAGATTCGTTGAGGCTGGTGCGATACTTACCACTTACTACAACATCAAGGAAAATGCAACTACAGTAGATAGAGGCATCAGAGATATTGAACAGTTGTTCGGATTCAAATCTCCACTGCGGTTCAATAAGATTGAGAACTTCCCATTGTACGGTTTTGGTCAAGCGAACCCAACGAATACTGATGAGTTGGGGATAGAAGATATCAACGTGGAGGGAGAATGCCAGATACTTCCATCCACAATAGTTCCGAACCCAAACGATTTTTTCAGACTAAATCATTTGAAGATGAATGCGATATTTCAAGTGGTAGATGTTCAATATGATAGTATGAAGATTGAAGGGTATTACAAGATACGATACCGTCTTCACAGCACATCAATTGAAATACTTGAAAACTTGGATAAACAAAGTGTTGAAACATATCATACCGATTTAGATTCTGTAGGGTCAAACATCAATCCTATTATTCAAGCGGATGATTTCATTCGTAGAAGTCAGATTCAACAGATGGTGAACCAGATGATCCGGTCATACCGTTCAATGTTTTACAATGATAGACATAATTGTTTTTTATTTCACAACCAGGATCATGGGGCTAGATGGTTCGATCTCTGTGGTAATGAGTTTATGGCCAAACATAGCATCATGAACTCAGAAAATACTTCCAATGTAATTATTCTACATGATAAAATTAGAGACAGTAGGAAAGAGCTATACTACAACAATTCTGTGTATAATTGGATTGAACTTGGAGCACCAAAACGAATGTTACAGAAATTCCATTTCTCCATGATGTACTCTGAAGATTATCCCGACTCGTCATTCTACAGGTGGTCGGATGGGGATATCCAGATAATCCAACCGCTGGCATTGAATCAGGTCGGAATGAACAATAGAGAGCTATCGTATTTCGACGATACTCAATTCAGAGCATTTGAGGATGGTGGATTACTACCAACATCTGAGTTCGAAAAACTAATATGGAAGTTCATCAACAATGGACACTCATTGTCGATTAATGATGTCTCACTGTACACAGCCGATTCTTTGATTTCATCATATCGGAATATTGATGTATTCTTGTACACCCCATTGGTGATCTATATCATACGAAAGATTCTGAGGATGAACTAGCTGGAACAGCTATGTAAGTGTTAGAAGCAAACTAAGTTCATGAAAGGAGTTTTAAGATGCGCAGAACACATGGTAGAAAACGTCCACCCATCAGGGTAGATGAAGATATCCAGGTATTCAAGAAAGACCATCATCACCATCATATCCCTGATAAATCTCCTGGTTACACCAATGCTTTTCTAGATCTGAATCGGTTTCCGTATTTACTAGGAGAGTACTTGGATAGGAGGCAGTTCCATCAAATAGATCGCTCTCTGATTAAAAGTCATCTGTTTGTTGATGAAAAAGAGTCCATGAGAGCAATAGTCGATATTAGCATAGATGATATCGGCAAAAGAGCATCTGATGGACTACCGAATATAGTTGGGAATAACACGAAGAATATTGGACTGCTGAAGATGATAACACGGCATTCCGACAGGTTGAACCATCGACTTGATGTGATCAGGCGTGGCATCATAGTTAGAGTGAACTATCGACTGGAGAATCAGAGGACTAAACACGTCATACGTTCCACCAGCGAAGACCTGAGAATACGAGATAGAAACTATTTCGTCGACATCAACCCAAGAGATATCAATGATAATGCAATCATTGTGAATTTCATGGATTCCATTGTTTCTAGTGTGAATCAATTTACACATGGAACGGATAGGATGCTCATCAGAATAACTTCTATTCAAATGTTCTATGAGTGTATGAGAAGGGAAGGTCCTAGACAGTCAGCCGGTAATTCAGCCATGTGGTTATCCGACATAGATGACTTTGATGATGATATTCATCCCTACTACCATCATCAGAAATACCAGAATAAACATGCTATTGGTATTCCTGGGGTATGTAATTGTGATGATTTTTATGGTAGTGATAAAGCCAATTTCATGCATCCTCCTAGTTGGATAATGTTCAACAGATTCTATCGATTTGATAATCAAGCCAAGGATATCATTCTCCATCATCAAGAACTCAATGATCCGAAGAATCGGATATATCTAATTCCGTGTGGAACGGCTCATGTGAATAGAATGTTCATGATCAATCCAGGTCATAGAATAGTATTCAAAATATCAATTTGGAAGAATGATGTAACTGCTGTCAACAATACCCAACGTGTAGCTCAAGCCCTTGGGGCACAGTTCCTTGATCATACCTACAAACCAAGGCACAAACATTCTGTGAACATCGATATCGATACTCTCATTCGTTTGCTTTTGGATAAAAAGGATTCCCAGAAGATTCCATATGACAAGGTAATGAAGCTGATAGAATCTATGAAAGCTCTCAGAGGGAAGGGGAAACACAAGGAAGATCCAGATGATCCAGACGACCCACCTGAAGACGAGCCTTGCTGTGAGGACTATCCGAACTGTGATTGTGGGGATGAGGAGGAAGATGAAACTAATTCCTGTGGTTGTGGGTGTGATGACATCAATCCTCTATCCGAAGGTCAAATTCTCGATATATTATCTGACATAGGAATTATATAAATAGAAGGAGGTTAAACCATGGGAGTTGCTATTTACGGTCCCAACTTACCACCTAGGCCAGGTGGGTTTTCTGAAGATCCGATCATGGCTGGTCTCGGTACATCGTCATCTGGGAAGTCCTCATTCCAACTATACTACGATCAACTAATCCGTCTAAAGATATTAGAAATCCTCAAGGGGATGTCTGGTAATATCGGCGATCTTGATCTTAATAATCCTGAACTAGAAGCACTGCTGAAAGGATTTGCAGAACAGTTGGAAGCACTACAAGAGATGCTCGGAGGCTGTGGATGCGATGACATAAGCTCACTGTCAATAGAACAGATCAAAGATCTTCTCAAGGAGTTAGGGATCAAAATGAAATCTGGTAAGGGTAAACCGTAGAGAAGGGAATGGTTGAAATGGCACCAAGTAAGACAAGATTACCAACCAGACCTGTCTACAAGATGTTCTTCGATGGAGGACAGACTAGAAGAATAATCGAATGGCTTGGTAAATTAGATGGGGAACTGGGAGAAATTGATCTAGGTAATCCAGAACTTCAAGCTATACTTAGTTCACTATCGTTGAAGATTAGTACCATAGAAACAACCTTGGCTGGGTTTCCTAACTTGACAACTCTAGCTACTAATGTATCAACCCTAAATACTCTTACATCTCAACATACCACGAACATCTACAATATCACTGGAGACATAACCGCTCTCTCGAATCGCATCAAAGCTCTAGAAGACAGCACAGCGTTGTCTCAATTAGCCATTAGAGTAACAGCTCTAGAGAAACTCATGGATGATTTCAAATTAATAGTTGAGGGACTTGAATCACTAGACATTCAACCAATCTCTGAGGAATTTATACTCGAAGTACTTGCTGACTGAGTACAAAAGTATAAAAAATAAAATAAGAAAGGAATGAATGAGAATGGCGAGTACAAGATACTTTCTGGATGCTGATGGCTTAAAGTTCTTAGCAGCTCAACTCGTTGGCAAGATGGATCTCAAGATCAACTCTCGCATGGTTACTTTGATCGATGAAGAGAGTACGAACGACGAAATCCCTTCTGCACAAGCTGTCTATGACTTGCTTCAAGAGTCTCTCTCCAAGATCAGTGGCGTTGATTTCGAGGTAGTAGAAGATCTTCCTGGTGAAGGCGAACCCGGTATCATTTATTTGATTAAGGCTGACCCTGAAGATGGAGAATCCAATGTCTATGTTCAATGGGTATATGTTGGAGAATCGTGGATCAACCTTGGTACCAGCGAAATAGACCTTGATAACTATTGGTCCAAGGATGAACTTGAACCAATCACCAATGGCGATATTCTCGGCATCCTTGAAGAAGTATTTGGCACCGAGGATGACGGAGACGACGAAGAGGAAGATCCCGAACCGTAATAATTAAAGTACAGGGGGATTTAATCCCCCTGTACTTCTTTTTATACGTATGCTTCTGCTTCTTCATCATGTGCATTGTTGATCTCAGCATCCAAGAATACACATTGATTTCCTGATATCAACAGTTTTATCAGTTCACTGCAGGCGATCAATATCATGGTATCTGTCTCAGCTGATGTTATTATCTTCGGATTGTGTTTTAGTGTCTCCAGATCAAATACTTCATTCCGTATCACGGATTCTTCAATGATACTATCACATTTGCTATTTGCTTCCTTGATTAGATCATCTGCTCCTTCTTCTCTGATATGTTGCCACATCGGAACGAGCTTGATCATTCCTCTTCCTTCTGGACCATGAAGTACCGATCTGTACACATTGATGACAGCATCTTGTATCATCTGTAGTATACCTATCTCTAACTTCTGCGAATCAGTAAGTTCTTTCATGTCTGTGATATCAGATCCGATTTCCTTTGTCAGTTCCATGCAGGCTCTCACTATTGATAACTGGCATCCTGGAACAGTTCCTGATTTTATAGCCGAACGAATACATTTTACTACATCTTCCACCGAGTCCCATATGATATTAGTCTGAAGAGCAGAATCCGATCCGATATAGTATAGATAGTTTTCCATCTTCAGCTGTGATATCCTAGCCTGAGCTTTAGATATCTCAAATGCATATCCTTGTTTCTCATTGTCAGTACGTCCGATTATCGACTGAAGTTCTTTTTCAGCAGATCTCAACATATCCATGTATCTTTCATCAGTCTCAATATCGTTTACCCTGAAGATAGATCCATTTGTGCATGACAATAGAGCAGTTGCTGCTGTACCAATTAGCCCATGATACCGATGAGATGTATCCTTGATTTCCTCAACGAATTCATATTTTTCTCCATCGGTCATTCCAGAAAATTTATTCTTACCAGATCCATCTAATAATTCTCGTCCTATATCCTGGTTGATGACAATAGCCCTCAGTACGGTAGAAAGATCTAGGAGTTGATAATCATCCAGCTTCCCAATAGCATATTGTGCAAGTATGAGATTGAGGCTTTTATACTTCTGATATTCTTGATTCATGTAACTCTTCAGTGTAGTATTTGACAAATGAGCATCATAGTATGGAGCTAATACCAGAAGTTTCTTTCCTTGAGCCTTCAGTACTTCGTTCATAGGAATAATGAAATCCAAACATATATCTGCTTCAATCTTGTAGTCGAATATCATCACGCAGATATCCTTCTCTTCAGTACTGAGGTCTTCGTTTCTAACATAGGCTTGATCAATGAGATTGGCAGGGAACTCAAATCCTATGATCGGAGTAATGTAGCTCTTGTTAGTTGGAGAGTTTTTCAATTTGATCACAGGGGACTTAGCATCTTTGTACGTATCGGCAATATTTTTGCAGATCTCGCTATTACCGTTTGATGCGATATATGACAGGCTGTAAATAAGATCATAATCATCTGGGTTCAATGGGGTAGCATATCCTTTGATCTTTTCTACTATTTCTTCTATCAGATGATCCCAGGTTTGTACAAATGTTCTTGGAAGCCTGTAGTAACAATCTAACCCATATTTCATTTTCTGGTAGTACTGGAATAGGTAGTTCGTTAGTACAATGGCAGTTGTGGTACCATCACCCACGGTATTGTTGAGGCGTGTACAGGGGGCTTTTATCAAATTATATATCATATTCTTGTATCGGTTATGGAATCTAAAACTTTTGAATATGGCATGACCATCCTTGGTAGTACTAGTCAACATGCCGTCTAATATCACAGTTGAAGATCCAAGAGGACCTAGTGACTTTGCGATATTTGTTGATATTATTCCGAATACCTCCTGGACCAAATCATCGAAACTATCCTTGGGAATAATATTGCTATTGGTTCTGTTGGAGTACTCCAGAAAATGTTTCTTCTCTGACATGTTATCAAATCCCTTCTATTCTAATTATATAATAACGTTTGATGAGCTTCAATATTATAATAAGGAGTTGATGACTATGCGAAGAGAAGATAAATTATATGAGCAAGAATTTGGTAACATTCCCAATGATCAGTTGGGGAGGATTGCTTACATACTTGGGAAGAACGCTACCAATGACAAATTCAACAACAAGATAGCTGAAGAGGCCAAGAAGATCAAGAAGATAAAATACAAGAAGATTACATTTACTATGTGGAAGATAGTGAAAGCATCTGCTAGACCAAGAGCAAATAGTACCAAGGGATATATTCATATGTATGTCCCAAGAGCAAAAGAGGAAGCTAATTGGTTTCAGGAATTTGCCAAGGAAAACAATCTCCCGTTCATCGATACTCCATGTATATTGAATATGAAAGTATACGAGAAGACACCTTCTTCGTTCAGCATAAAGAATAAGGTGCTAGCAGAACTAGGTCTGATACTTCCATGGAAAAGAACGGGTGATTTCGACAACTATGCCAAGGGGGTATCTGATGCTATTCAACATGGTATGCTAAAGGATGACTGTTTAGTAATAAAATCGACGCAGGAATTATTTTATTCAGCTAAACCTCGATGTGAAGTAGAATTGCTATATATGGAGAGGTTTCCAGAATATTAAAAATAATAGAGAGGGTTGAACACCCTCTCTATTATTTATGATTTACGGTTCAGGATCTTCTTCCTCTTCTTCAGGTTCATTGAAGTCAATGGTAATTGTCACTTGCCCACCCTCGTGAGACAATGTATCAGGATCAATAGTAAATGATTTGATTGTCTCATAATTGTAGATAGTTTCACATTCAACTGTCACAAATGCAAATAGCCCAGTAGCAACATCATTCGCATATGCCTCGAACTTGTACTCAATGTTCTCTTCTCCTAGATTTGCTGGCAGGGTTATGGTGCATGTGTACTTCTTGTCTGATACTTCTGTTGCTTCATAAAACGTTGTGTTGTAGTAAGAATATACTTTTATTTCCGGAATCAGTGTTACTATTTTAGGCATATACATACAACTCCTTTATTAAATATCATGATTAATGAATTGTCAGGAGAGATGTACAATGATGGGCAGCGATCTAATTAGAATAAATAATATCATCAATGGCATCAAGGATACTACAGCCAAACAGATATCATTGTTGTCGATGGAATCAGGATACCGAATAAATACGATAGACCATGTTCATACAGTGATTGGGGAGAGCACGGATGCTGAGGCTAATCACCGTAGGGAGGGAACTTGGAAAGGTGAAGAGTTCATATTTCACAAGGGGAGTAATCCAGAACTCTACAATGAAGATATTCTATTGACAGGTAGGAATGATCCTCCTCCTACTAATTATAATTATCCCGATCCTGGTCACACAGCTCCGTCACATTTTTTTCACGTATCCGATCAGCTTACCTATCCAGTAGAAGAGAGAGGATATCTTGGGGATAGGCATGATCATCATCCACACATGGAAGCAGAAATGGTGTACGAGAGGGAACATCCATTGTCAGCTTCTAATTATGCAACTCCTATCATCGAGCTTGGTGTTGAATTAGGGAAAGATATTGAGAAGATTAGGGTAATCCAGGAGAAGATGTATACCGATGTAAATTCATTCAATACTGAATATGGATCACCGTGGGTAGAAATATATGATCTCAAGGACAAAATAGAACAGGTCAAGAAGTATTCAAATCGGTTCCCAGAGCTACAGTGGATAGGAGAAAAACATTCTCTTCTGAATTTACTCCAACTGGTGTACACTGCATCTGTTGATACAAAGTGGGCCATGATATACTACCATGATTGGATACAGAGAGGATACGATCATCTATTCAACAACGATAACCCATCAATCGTGTGGGATGATTTCACCCAGGGATCTACTATTGGCAACAGAGATCACACCTACACAGAAAATGTTAGGATAAAGCATCCTAGCCCGGATCCATTCTGATAGGAGGTATGTATTCATGGATGAATTATTATCATTTGTCACGGAGAATTTCTGGCTTGTCATACTGGTCGTTACACTGATATGTAACAAATCTTGTAGGACTGGCGGAATACTCTTACTGACGACACAAGCAGTATTTGGTTTTATCCCATGGCTAGTGATAACACTAGTAATACTGACAATTGGAGGTTCAGAAGTTGGATATTACAGGTCTTATGAGAAATCAAAAGAGAACATTGGAACCGAACAAAAACTACCAGGGACTAGGAGGGACCCAGACTATGAGTAGTGACGATGACCTAATACTGACAAACAGAGGCGTAACTACAACACGGTATGTTGACAACACGTTCAAATGTTCAGAGAGGGATTTCATATCCATTGCGATCTTGATTGAACGGATCCAACAGATATTCGACGAAGAGATATCTAGTTGGGATCAAATTGATCATTGGACGTATTCTCTCACAACTGAACACGACACGGAGCTACACAGAACTGCAATGGAATCTCTCAGGAGATTGAGAGAAGCATATGAGGGGTACTTTCCAGAGCAGTACAACATACTTCAGAATGTTCCCTTAATTCACTTCAATGTTCCAATGGTACTGACGAAGCGAGGACTTGAGTTTGGATTAGCTGATCAGTACGAAGGTGGTCTTGCACATCATGTCATAATTTACAGCCAATTCACCACGATTGATGTAGTTAGACTGGTATCAATAGATCTGAATATATGAGGCAATTGAAAATGATGATGATGGATAACTAGGTGGGTGTATCATACACCCACCTAGTTATCACCTTATACCTTGAACTCTTCATTGATGTACTTGGTTAGCTCTTCTAGACTCATATCCGATTCATATTGTTTATTGATGTACCGATGAATCTTATCAGTGACAGCTAGTGAGTTATCCAGAATAAAATTGTACTCATCGTCTATTGTCTCTTGTACCTCTTGGATTACTTCCGATTGCTCCTTTATCAATGGTGAGATATACTTGTCATTGAACAACAATGACCTCAAAGTCTCCTTGAATGTTTGATCTATTCCTTGAGGAAGTTTGAAAATTAATCTGATTCGTCCGTAGCGTTCACCTTCAAATATTTCTTTATTATCTTCTTTGATTGTCTTGATCTCGGATATTAGGTTTTCGGTATCAATGTACACATTAGAGTCTTCTTCAAACGTATACGTTCTGTAGATGTGTGCTTGTTCATTTTTGACAAATGTGAATTTTCCATCTTCGATTATTCCGTAGCCCTTGTCCTCTTCTTCTCCAAATGAATCTCTGAAGAGAGATCCTAGATAGTAAACATTCTTTTCTATTCTAGTATGAATGTGGTAGTGCGAGAAGATACACAGCTTACATATTGAAGATAGTTCTTTTGACTTGAAATGCGGTACCTTCTTCTCATTCGACTTAGCCCCAGTATCATATGCCATCATAGGCATTCCTTCTGATATAATTCCATGACCTAGGACATAGTCATATTTCTTCTGGAAGTATTTAGAGTAGTGATGTTCCTTGGACTCGACATATTCTTCTGGAAAATACAAAACATTCACTCCAGGGAATAGTTCTTCTTCACTGACAGTATCAATTAGTTTCATATCAATGGTGTTGGTGAGATGGTAATTGAATAAACGATACTGTCCCATTTCGTGTGATTCAGTACCGTAGAGAAGTCTAATCTTTATTTCTTTCCCCCTACATATTCTCACCAGATATGACATGATGTTTATTGCCAACGACGTGTACTCCTCATTTACCTTCATTAGTCTGTGGAATAAGTCCCCCAGAAATATCACAGCGTCGATCTTGTTGAATATCAACTCCTTCTCAAATATGTCTGTGATCACATTGTACACATAATTGGTATCTTTGATACTTCCAATGTGAATATCACCCAATACCAGTATTCTCATGACAAACCTCCAATCGTATATCCCTCTGAGGTAATAATATATTATTACGTTAGATAGAATAAAAAATATAATATATTTTAGGAGGTATTAGAATGAAAAAAGTAACTGGAATCATGTTGGTATTGTTGATGGTGTTCTCACTGACATCTGTAGTAGCTGCAGAAGTGGATCTTAAGTTGGCAAAGAAGTATCCCGGGTTCGATGACTTCTATCGTGTTAGTATTGGCGCACTGGGTGACAGCGATTACACCTATGACGAAATAAGAGCGATGTTGGACAAGACGCCTGAAGAGAAACAAAAGGCTATTCGTACACTGTGGGATGCGAAGAAATTATTCCAAGAGAGCAAGTTCTCTATAGTACCATACTCAGTGAATGAGTCCAGACCTAGTTATTTCCTTGAAGGTCAGATGAGATGGGATAAGTATAAACCTGGATATCATAGTGTTAGAACTAATTTCGGTCTGTGTTCTGACGTAGCCAACTGGGTTAATTACATCCTGAAAGATGACTACGATGAGGTTGGGTACATGTGGTATACTACGTCAGATGCAAATGGGCATGTATGGAACTATGTTCTTGACGGAGACTGGTACTATTTCTTCGACTTTGGAAGCCCCGACGTAGTGTACGTTTCTAAAACTGTGGAAACATACGTGGAATGGATACTAGAAAATTACAATGACAAACCTGTATTGCTATCCATGTATACTGCAACAGACGTTATGCCTGTTGCTTACTACGATAAGCGGTTTCTGTACATCGGTGACAGAAACAATCTAAAATTCACTCAACTCTACAGGGACCCCAATACTGTCTTAGATTACCGAGTGGTAACTCCTCCAAAACTAGACTACGATTGGGCATCTATGGATTCCTATGACTTCTCCAAACTAATGAAATAATATCAAGGGGTGGTAGATACCACCCCTTGATATTTTATTATTTTTCAATTAGATCTTTGATTGTTTTTTCTGTTACCAATACTCCCTTGTTGAATCTTATCCTACTGCTGAACGGTCTGAATTCAGAATCAGGATATTTGAATGAGAGATCTATCATATTCAGAGTAGCTTCTCTGATGGCTAATCCTATTATTTCTTCATTCAATTCTGGAGTAAGTTCCACATTCTCTTTCCACAGATTCTTGTGGATATGATCAATGATGAGACATACAACAGACTCATTCTGATTCAATGGCATTCCTTGAGTAATGGCAGGACTGACAAGAGCAGGAGTTTCTGTAGCAGGCTCGACAAGAGGTTCTGCATCTTTCTTGAATGACTTCTTGTACTCACTCACAGCCTTACTGTATATTCCCTCAGAAGTTCTCACGGTCTTCTGCGCCTTCTTGTACTCATCGCTATCCTTCCCATATGTCTTCCTGGCAACGATTTCCTGTTCTCTGGCCTTGGAAAGCATATTGAATGGACCTTCTACATTTTCAGCCGATTCCAGTGATGGTACATCACCAACAGGATTTGGATCAAACGTCATATTCTTTTCTTCTTTTTTATCACTTATTATCTTGGATACATCAGACACTATCTTGCTGACAGTTTTCTGCTTGAGCTTGTCAATGAAGTTTTCATACTCAGTATCTTTCTGAATATCGACTAACTGATCTCCTATTTCCTTGTTGTCAGGATCAGCCTCAGGAGGGGGAATATCTATTTTATTCTCCTGAGCATCTTTCAATTTCTCACTGGCTTCTCTCATGAATTCTTTCCCAATGTTACCACATGAACGAAGTATGAATTCCAATAGTGGAGCATTTGTTTTTTCATATCCAGAAGTGAGATACTGAGTTGCGGTCAACCCCTTGTTACCAAGGAAGTCATTGATATCAGACTTTATCATTCCTTGGTTGCCAGCAACGAAGTCAGAATCCAACGGAAGTACCTTGCAATAGATGTCGAGCAGAAGTCTCTTGTAACATCCATCTTTCAGGTTATCACATTCTTTTGCGGCTTGGTTTCTCCAGTTTATTGCACCAGGAGAATTCTGATTTCCATTGAACGAACTAACATTCATGAGGGGAGTTTCCACCTTGGGTTTCTGATTGATCTCAGACTTGAGTTCATCATAAAATTGAGTAAGGCTTTTATCCATCTTTCACACCTCTTCTTTATATAATATTACTTGTTCACCTTTATTAGGTTGGTTAACGGATTAAACGTATATATTATACTTAGAATTATATATTATACTTAGAATTATATATTATGAATATGAGATAAAATAAAAATATAATTAGGAGGTGTACCAAATGAACGATTTGGAAAAACTCGGGAAAGAAGTAGCAACTGTTGAAATGAAAGCATTTCAGTTACAAGTGTTGGAAAATATTGCCATGTACAAAGATGGAATATTTGAGATGGCAAATTGGCCGGCAAAAAGCTCTGGGCTACCTTACGGGTTATGGTTTGATGATCTTGGGAAAACCAGAACTAATACTCATAGCATACCTCGCGTGAAGGTTTTGATGCCCGATGGAAATATGATATCAGTAAGTATCGAAGAGAATCCAAGAATTCTTTTGAAAGGAACACAGCTTGTCAAAGTCGAAAGGGAATTGAAGGGAAAGAAAAAAACTGAAATGTTCAATTACATTTCGAAACATCATCAAATAATGCTTCAGCATTGGTATGGGAACATTCAAACATTAGATTTATTCACATACCTAGAAAAAGAAAAGAACTGAGTCTCAGTTCTTTTTTTGTCATTATATTAACCATCCACCCTAAGTTAATCTTAAAATCATCATAGGGGATGTGATATTATGGCTAAAGTTGTTACATTGATACCAGAAGTGAAAGTGTATTCACTGGATCTAGATGCATTTTATCCACTAGTACCAATAGGTGACAAGAAGTACAGCTGTGCAATTGTTATTCCTCCGAATGACGATGAGAACCCAATTGAATACCAGTTTGAGATTTACATTGGGAACAAGGCTAGTGGTATGGTGACTACAGTAACCATTGAACCTGAAGAAGTTGAGACTGTCAAGACATTTGTTATTGACTTGAATATATTACCCGATTTGGAGGGTGAGATATTAGTTTCTGTTAATTTTTCTAATATGCAGCAAGACATAGATGACATTAGTGAATCAATTGGGAATTCTGAAGATACTGCTGCTAATAATGGCAGTAGTGTGTTCAGCATAATCAAATGGATAGCAAATAAATTTGTAAATACTTGGACAGATGCTAGAGCTGGGAATTTAGATGCAGCTATTAGTACTAGAGCCGCGCAAAGTAATTTAGGTGTTACAGGTGATACGGGCGGTACTGCGTCGGCGGGTACTGCAATGGCGAAACTAAATGCAATATTGAATTCGTCAAGTAGTAGTTCTGGTGGAACAGGCGCGAGAAAAGCCGTGTTTACCGCGAACGGGACGTTTACCGTGCCGACAGGAGTTACTGCTATTAAGATATTAGCTTTTGCGTCGGGTGGAGATGGAGGTAATCCTACAACGGATAAAATCGCTGGCGTTGGCGGTAAAGCTGGAGAAAGCGTTGACCGTGTTTATACCGTTACAGCAGGAGCAAATATATCTATTACGGTAGGTGCGGGAAATACTGTGTTGAGCGGTGCTGGGCTTGGTACAATAACATTAATCAAAGGGAATATTTCTATACCCTCAATCTACGCTACGAATGGCTTGAATGGGTTGCAGGGTCAAGCCACTCCAGCCCGTAATGGAGGTGGCGGCGGCATTGGGGGCTTCGGCGGTGGAGGAGGAGGAGGCGGTGCTGGCGGCGATATAATTTCGGGATATAGCGGTGGTAATGGCGGAGATGGGGGCACTGGAAGAGGCGGCGGAGGCGGTGGGGGCGGAGGCGGAGGTAGCGGAGGTAATCAAACCACAAATTTAATTACAACAGGAGGCATAGGCTATTCTGGCGGAGGCAAGGGTGGCAGTGGAACTCGTTTTGGTGGCTCGAGTACGAATGGTACTGCTGGTTCATTGGGCGGGTCTTTGGGCTCTGGTATGGCGAGCACCGTTAGTATGGCACCAGGCGGCGGAGGCGGTGGGGGCGCGATTTCAAAAGGCGGGAATGGGGGCGGTAATTATACAAACTCTACTGGCGGAGGCGGAGGCGGCGGTGGTGGTTACGGTGCAGGCGGCGGGGGAGGCGGAGCTGGAACCCAGACAACGGGTGGAACAGGCGGACTGGGCGGCGCAGGCGGTAACGGAATCGTATTTTTCGAATGGTAATAGGGGGATAAATAAATGGCAGATTTCGAACGTAAATATGTTCAAATCCTTAAATCCGACGGTTTCGTTAACCTTATCGGAGACGAATCATTAGGCATGTGGCCTACCGATAATGATACAGTCCACATTTTTGATATTTCCAAGCACCCTCAAAACGCCGAGATAGTGCCATGGATGAGATATAATGAAGAAACAGATACATTTTATTTTCCTGAACAAACTCCGCAATGTCAGCCCCTTCCAACAATAACCAACGAACAGATAGCTCACCAACTGTCAGACTTCGAGGCTAAATTAATTGTTGCTGGGGTCATATCATAAATATAAATAAATCGTATATCCCTTTCACAAAATTATATATTCTATTTTTGTGACGAGAGAGGATAGTTAAACCATATGGCAGCGGCAGAGTTCCGACTGTTACGGTACCAGGTCTATTCTCCTTCGCATAAGTTGGCACGAATATGGACGCATAGTAAGTGTCAACGAACCAGGGTTCGTAACCGTAGGAAGCGTAAGCCGGTACGAACCCTGGTAGTCATAGTGGGGTTCCTTAAGATATCTGATATCTGATAAAGGAAGAGCAGGCCCACCAATCCCCGGGCCAGTAACAAATAGTAACACCCATCGGTTGAAAAACTATTGAGCATGGGCTGGCTTATTCCGGATAGGCCAGTCCACTCCGATGGTACAGAATAAATATTTTTATATTCATGAATGATGTAGTAACCTCCCTCTGGAGGTTACTACATCAGATAATTATATATTATATGATATATCAAAGGAGAGAATATAATATGAAAAATACTACTGAGGAAGAAAGAAATGAAATGATCCAGAGAATGTTGGAATATTGCCAGAGGATGTTGGTAGCAATAGAAGCAATGAAAAATGGATTACAATCGGATGAATCTGTTAGAGATGCCTACGATGAAATATTCATTGAGTCAAAAAGTGAGCAAAGAGAAACAAAGAAACACATCGCTAGAATGGTAGAGCACCTGTTAAAATTGGCATATTGTGATAGCGAGCTAACACTTCGGAGTAATAGGCGTCAATGGATGAATCACTTTCGCAGTTCTAGGAATGAATTGATATTGCTACTAGAATGGATGGAGAACCCTGGATATACATCACTGATTAGATACGCTGAGAAATCTATCAATAGCGCATATAGTATTGGTGTAACGTTCTACCAAAATAGTTCTCAAATGTATCCTGATCTGAAAGATGGGGTTAGATTAATTCCCGAGAAATGTCCTTGGTCTCTAAAAGAGCTGATGACTAATAATGTTGAAGAATTAATAAAACAATTACTCAATGGCCTGCGTGGGAAAGCCTGAGGAGGATACCTATGGATCAAGAACTTACAATGATGATGGAGAGAGTCAATCGACATACTGAAGAGCTCGCTAGGATAAAGAGAGCGCTAATTGCAATGTCGCAAGGTAAAACATTCACAGAGGCCTTTGACGAAGAACTCTACTTAGAAGGAACTAAGAGAGATGCCAAGCCAGCCAACAAATTCATGAAGCAGATTATTATTCACATTTTCAAGCTCAAGTATGGAAATGACACCTTGACTCGAAGGAAATTATCTGAAGAGATAAAGTTGTTCAGAGAAGAAATAGACAATATAACTGACAGAGATACTGAAGATCCTGATGTAAATGTTCTTTGTCTGGTGGAGAAAAATATCTCTCTAGCATATCGGCGGGCATTCAACGAATTTGAAAGAATACTAGATGCTGATCCTAAATCGTATCATGTTAGTTCAATGAACAGTATGCCGAAAGAATGTCCGTGGACATTCGACGAAATAATGGACATGGAAATTGATGTATTACTGAGACATCTTCCTTATTTATAAATAATGAGATGAATAAATACGCAATTGGAACTGAAGTTAAAATTATAAAAGGATCTCAAATTGGGAAATGTGGAATCGTATCCAGGGTAACCTCATTCCCATGGATGGAACCAGAGTACGAAATACTATTTGCTGATAATCTGTTCCATATGATGTTTCATGAATCAAGCCTGGAGAATTTGGATGAAAATGAATATCTCATAGAGAGTCCAAAAACAAAGAATGCAGATGGCAATATTGAAATATATCGATTTGGAACTAGGGAGGTAGTACTAACACTAACAGAGGACGAGTACCGAAAAGGTTTAAGCAATTTCCGTAACTCAATAATTGGAATAGTAACATCCGATGGAATAACAATAAAAAGCATCAATGGTCAACATCCATATGAAAGAATGCTGGAGCGTTTGTTTAACCTTAACGATGTAATCGAAGCATTAAAAACCTCAACACCTGTTGCTGCCACAGAAGGTATGGCTTATTGTAAAGGAAACATGCGGGTGATAGTTAGCCATCAAACTGGAAAGTTGATGACATTAACTCAATAAGGAATGGGTGAAACTATGCTAAAGTCAAATCTGATGGAAACTGAAGTATGGTCAATTGAGCAGGGTGTCCAGTTCCTCTCGGAGAATCTCCATTCTCCCTCATTATCGGCAGAAGAATATAGATATATATTTGATGAACTAGCTGCCCGCTTCTTGAAAGCTGAGTTTGGTATATCTGATATAGATTCTATATCGGAAAAAATGTACAATGATTTGTATCACAAACTTGTCCAAATAGAAGTTCAGGAGACTGAATTAGATGAGTCGGAGGATGGAGATGGATATAGTTATCGTGGCCAACTGGCATCTGCTATTGTAACTGAGATGGGGGAGAATTTCAGAGAAGCGAAATATGGAGAAACCTCCTAAACATCCTTTTCAAAGTGTGATAAAAATAGACTCCGGGGACATTCCCGGAGTCTATTTTTTATACTTCTTCGATTATTTCTATGCTTTCTCTGGAGACTCTTACTAGCTCTGGAACATGGCATTGAATGCTACTTGCTGGTAATTCCGAAATGTCATCGTATTTTACGAATATCGATTGCTTATTTGCATCGTAATCATTGAATCCCACAAAACGAATGTAGTTTACGTTTGGATGCCTCTCCTTGATGATATGAATCAAGTCTGATACATGAATATCCCTAAGCTCCCCACTATCCAAGGATTCGAAAAATAGTTTTATCTCGTTGATCACAGCATCCACAGTTTGAACATAAGCCGATCTATCATGCACTGCCATGCGGAATTTGATCTTCACATGAACATTGTCCAGTAAGATGTTGGAATCCCACAGTACGTCTGAATCATCTGCAGGTCCTATGTAGTAGTTATTGGACCTACCATATGTGTTGAATAACTTGAAGTCCAGGAATGAATTACCATCCAGTCTTTTCAACACTGGTTCTACAGCAGAATACTGATCGGTGAATGCTCTGATGAAATACGACATCTTCTCCTCATCAAGTGGTACGTCGTACTTCAATAACGGTGTCAATGTACCTCTGAGACTGAAGTTGTTGTTGTAACCGGCAAATGTAACAACAGATCTCATCATTGTCATTGGCTTGTACAATATCAGATCTCTGTGTTGATTGGCGAATCTGTTTGCCATTGCATATCCTTGGAATGTATCATTTCCGTACAAATTCGTGGTTGATGTATTTTTTGGATCCCTCATCATTATCAGGAAATGAAAACTGGTTTCTGCAGAATCGATGTAAACTCCACCTTCTCTAGGACCATTTGCAATCAGTGATGTTATTCCTGGAGTTTCATCAATGTCAACTTCTAGCATCATATCCGATCTCAGATTGTCATGAACTGATATTGTCGTTTCGTAGAAGATAGCTCCACCTGGTCTGAGCTCAATAGGTTTCATTTCGATGTATCCTGTTTCTCCATCCAACCTTGATCTTGTCACTAGAATCAAGCGTAGATCATTACCTTCTACTGGGAACTCATTGCCGATTCCCTCAATGTATTTGCTATTCCCATCCTGACTTATTACTGGAACACATATTACCTGAATTCTGTATTTGTTATTCAGCTTTCTTGACAACGATCTTTCAATTGACAAAGTTGCCAATTGGAACTGATAGAATACATCTGTGTCTATCGGAATGTCATCAGGCCATGATGTATGATCTATCAAGTAATTATAATTAGCAGACAGGGTTGGTTGTCTATGAACCTTGATGTAGAATGGGTTGACAAACATGAATGGTCTATCTGTAGTTATTGGAGGTAACGCTTCATCACTCACAAATGCCAATCCTTCTGTTCCTTCAACCATCCTCACAGTGTCTCTACTGTCATCTACATATTCCCAGAGATGACCAGGTTTGATGATGAACTCCCTGTTGTTCCCTAAATCATCACTGTTCACAAAATCAAATTGATCGTGCTGAACATCAATACTGAGAGTATTTGTCGGATACACATAGCTGTTGTCGTTTATCACAACAAACTGGGAGAAGAGCTTCCCAGTTGGATCATCCCTCCTCTTGAAGAAACAAGCCTTTGTGTTATGACGTTTGGCAAAGTTGTTGAACCAAAGATCCAAATCATGATCCGTGGACAACACCTTTACGGTGTTATATGCTGTAATTACATCGTCCCTCAGTAGTTCGATGTTTCCTCTATCTGTTCCTCCCTTGGATCCTCCGTAACACAATGCAACCATTCTGGTATTAGCATTATATTCAAACACCTCTCCAGTTCTCTGTACAGGAACAGCCGACTTATTGTCATACTCATCAAAGTTGGAAATTGCTCCTCTGCACGTGTAGATGGTTGATTCAATTTTACTATTGAATGCAGGTTGGAAGAACCCTCTTCTGTCTGAGAATATCAATCGAAGCGTGTTATCATTGATGAAAGAATACCATGAAAATGGATCTTGATCAGGTCTAGTATGTTGAATCTTTTTTTTCATCGGAAGTCTTTCACCACGAGGGGTGATGTAGACTAGATCCATACCAGCAATCTGTCTGCTCCATTTCAATATGATATCACTATTAGTAGTAATCAGATTGTCTGCGATTGTATTCTCTTCTATCTTCCGATCAAACTCTTGTAGATCAACGAATAATACTAACCATCCTATTGAGGTCACCTGGTGTCTGACATATCTGTTGGTGACGATAGCAATTGAATTATTCTCGGTGATGTCGTAATATACGTTGAATGCTCTACGTCCATCAATGAACTGATGATCAATGAAGATGTCATAGTCAAAACGATATGAATTATTCCCAAGTAGTAACTTTGTATTTTTATCCAGCTTGTACCTACTGGTCGGTGTATTCCTTACTCTGGTAGAATGTTTGATTATATCCTCCATCCATATCTGAACAGCAAAGCTACATTTGGACGGAGTAGCAAACGTATATCCAAGATCAAACAATGAAGCCTCGGAATATATCGAGTTAGGTAGCACAGCTCTGGTGATGAATGACTCGTTTAGCATGAGTGCAGCAGTTGCATATGAGTCCTCAATAGCCTGGGATATGTATTCGGATGTCACTCCTGTGAATCCAAGATTGAGTTTATTCATTGGAACATTGGGGAATGCTTTTGGTATGAGGACGCTCTGTATGAATTCCTTTACGTCGAAATTACTGGTGTAATTTCTGACTAAGACGTCTCTGTTTCCAACTCTCTCAATCATATCAGATACCTCCTCAATTCCTCTACTCTTCCATCTTCGTACGTCCTACTATGAATATCTTCATTCACTCTGTATGCTGATTGAAGGTATGCTGTTGACCCTGCATGGTTTGAACCTGCAAGCGTAGCTCGATATAAGTTTCTGTCAGATAACCTGGTATCAGACTCTTCTGCATTTCTAAATTTTAATCTAATCTTCGAAGAAGAAGCACTAGGACCAATACCAGCTCCGTTGCGAACTGGAACTGTTACTGGATCACGAAATTCCATGGTGAGAAAGGGACATCCAACATATGGCCTCACTGTATTTGAATAATCTGTGTGTACACTTGAAGTCACTGGATTGGTGATCTGACCATGTTTGGGAACAAATGTTGATGGGTTACCGGCATTGTCATTGAACTCAATCAAAGATACAGGGGATAAATCTCTCTTGAACGAATATTTGAATCGAATATTTAATTTTGGAGCATCCCCAATATTCTGAGCCAATTCCCAGCTCAGCGCTTGAGCTCCTGTGTTAATTGGGAATACCCCGTAATACTTTGACCAATACAGAACTTCTTCTCCATCCGGTCCACATTTGAATACGTAGCATGACGATGCATAATCAAGAGTCTTGCTGAAGACATGACTCAGATTGAATTCTTCCATGCTGTATACCGATTTTGCTCTTCCATCCCCTTTGAGATTATATGATGGCTTCCAAGCTCCCTTTGCCACATTGTCGATGTATGTAATCCACAACTTGATCAGATTTATGATAGAATAATCTTGAGTTTCTGTGAACCCGCAACTGAATTCTCCAGCAGTTCTTCCATTATATTGATCACCATAAATCATCTCATATCCAGCCCATGATTTACCAGCCTCTTGAGTGGATAGCATTTCATCTTGGATATCAAATGATGTTATCTGATTTGACAACAATAGATTGAAATTATTGTTATCCTTGCAACGGCTACCTTCTGTCAATAGTTTGAATAGTTCTGGATTTCTTTGCCACAATATATTAGTTTCCCCAAAGCTTCTAACTTGTTCATTTGCCGTGGATTCATAATTGAGCAAATTTAAATCAGGCCTTGTGAAAAACACATGTGTGAATGACTTATTGTGAGCAAGGTTAGTATCTGGGCTTTTGAACCTATTGTACATGTAGTACTTCATTGCCTTGGCAATATCATTCCTACCGTGAACAGGAAGCCCAACCGATGCACGAACATTCATCAGTTTATCTTCCAAACTTGGTCCTGTCAGAGGGTATCTGTCATCTCCAACATCGATTCGGTAATCATATTGAGCAACTCTTAGTCCACGATGTGGAGCAAGTTCACCAGCTTCCTCTAGGGCATTACTATCTGTACCTCTCCGAGGACCTGCTCTATATGCTGGAAACTCATATGAGTTTTGTCTATCCTGAGGGATTTCGTTCAACAACTCTCGTACTTTCTGACCGTCTGCTGTCATTGGTATAACTTCCTGACCACGAATACTACGATCACGTGTCAACCAAGCAGGAGTTCCGATGTTTCTTCTTTCTGCATCTGTTAGTATGTCCAGCTGTTCATCCATCTATCTCAACTCCCTTCATTTATATATCACACGTTCTCCTTGTCCTATTGTAGTTCCTGATATAACATGTGTTTCTATTCCAACAGCTCCTGACGTTTTCATCATTGGACCCTCTTCCGCAAATTGAGCATTACCAAGTACAGGAGAGACCACAATCTCTTCAAGGGGAGTAGATTCTAGTCCAGCTACCCCAAAGTCCAATGCTCCTTGTTCTGTTGGTGCTAGTATTGGTGGGAGTTTGAATGGAACTCTCTGAACAATATCACTATCCGATGTTTTTATTATCTGTGGTGATATGTGATGTGGTTGTACTTGCCAAACAACAGTACCTGCACTATTCACACATTTTATTCTAGTTACTGTGGATGGTAACTCCCATCTATTCCCAGTTTTCCATTGATCATCTATTAGTTCAACAGTAGCCCACATAGAACTACCTGTCACATACCATTGTCCAGTTCTAGCAATATTTCCATTACTGACGTCAATAGATCCATTTATAACTTGTACTCGATCACCAACATTGATGTTCATATTAGCCTCCTTACATGAGCCAAGTTCTGCTTGCTCAGATATGATATATTTATGACACAGGAATAGTTAGAGCACACTCCAACCTCCTTTTAAATGTTAAAGTTAATTCTAAGTAAAGGAGAGAATAGATGTATGGGAGAATTAAGAGACAAGAAAATCGTCCAAAGCAGAAACTGGCTAGACCCGGATCAACTCCCAATTCCACCGTTTGATTTTGATTTTGTATATCCAATAACAGTCTTCGATGCTGTCAAGAGAAACATGGATGATAACTCTTCAAATCTGACTGATGAACTTGAGAGCATATATCGACTGATTGCTGATAAACAGGATATCATTCAGGCTGGACTTCCGGGAAACATAATGACCTGGTCTGGTGTCAAGGGGCAGATAGGAGCATTAGAGGTAATAAAGAGTATCAATGGAGATCCATCCCTGAGGTCACATCAAAAGATCCCCACCGAGAAAGCCATCGGTGATTCGATTGACACCAGGGCTCCAATGTCGGCCTTGAACTCTCATATCAACGATAACTCGATTCATACAACTGATATTGAGCGTACTCGTTGGAACTCTATGGCTCCACTGAGTTCATTACAAGCTCATATTGGGAATACCAATATGCATATTGGTAATGATGAGAGAGTACGTTGGAATGGAAAAGCAGATCAGACTGAAGTAGATCAACACATTTACGATACCAATAATCCTCACAACGTAACAGCTCATCAAGCAGGTACCTACACTCGTAGAGAAGTGGATGATTTATTCGAGGCATTACGTGAATCGTTCTTCAATTATCTCAATATAATGTGGGATGACAGAACGAATCAGGCCGAGTTAGTGAAGTATCATCCAGCTAACTGGAATCCCAACTACATACTTGGCTTCAATGATTCACTTCCCGATGTACCTAATCCAAGCTTGACTTATTTTGCACTGAAACCAGTGACAGATTATCTCATCAACGAAACTCAAGATGTTATTATTTATATTAAACGTCCTGGATTAATGTGGCAAGAAGTTGGATTTGCAAACATGAACCCGGGTGATATGATAATCCGATATCCAGATACTGCAATGTTTGTTTGGGTACAGGGTAGATTCTTGAGAGTATTATCCAACAACGCCGGTGAGGATTCATTGGGTGGAGATGGACTGAATGGCAATGTATGGAAACCTTCAATAGACAGTGAGGGAATTATATCCTGGGATCTCTCAGATGAAACTACAGCTCCTTCATCTTTCAAGATCAAGGGTGATGATGGATATACCCCCATCAAAGGTGTTGACTATGTAGATGGTGTTGATGGAAAAGGTGTAGCAGTCGGTGGTGAGATTACAGACCTTCTGGTCAAACTCTCAAATGAAAACTATGATACCACCTGGAAATCGTTACCTGACTTATTTGACGATCTGACATTATCTGGCTGGGAACTTCCAGATGGACTGGTGAAGTGGGACAAGATCAATGGCCGTCCAGAATGGTATAAAACTCTTGGTCCGAATGACGATGGGTTTATTACTCAGAAGGCTGTCAGCAAGGAATTCGATATCAGAGATATTATCATAGGTGATATTCAGGCTCTCCTTGATGGACCTGGTGGATTAGATGGTATTCGTCAAGATATATACGAGCATATCAATGATTTCACAAATCCACACAAGGTTAGTGCTTCTCTGATAGGAGCAGTACCAGTTTCTTCATTTAATAATCACCTGAATGATTTTGCTAATCCTCACAGTGTTACTAAATCACAAATAGGATTGGGTAATGTAGATAATACCACAGACGTAAATAAACCGATATCCACTGCTGTTCAGTTAGCTCTTGACGAATTGAACGATAAAATTATCTTGCTTGGTGGGGCAGGAGTAACCTGCGTTGTGAATGTTGCTTGGAACAATACATCTGGGACATTGACATTCACATTCAACGACGATAGCGTATTGAATATTCCGATACCTATTGCCGACATATTCAACAACATCTATTTCGATTCCACTACCAAGGAATTGGTAATAGTACTACCAAATGGAACCGAGAATAGAATCAACATAAATGCATTGATACAGTTGTATTATGGTAGCATCGGTACACATATCCAAGTGATAGTAGAGGATGATAATATAATCAAGGCCAACATCATTCCGTCTTCAATTGGAGATACCGAACTGGTGCCATCGATTCACTTGAAGCAGTCTCCCACTACAACTACTCAACCAGTTAGTGACAAATCAAACAGAATAGCTACTACGGAATACGTCAAGACTCAAGTAATCAATAACCTAATCTCGTACGAAGCGGAACGTCCATTGTCGGCTAACATGGGTAGGATATTGAATGACAGAAAAGCCGACATTGACGATGTAATTAATTTGATACTGGATCTCGAGGGATTCACTGTAATAGATCATCTCGAGTCCACTTCTGCAGTAGCTGGTTTATCTGCCAACATGGGTAGATATTTGGATACAACAAAAGCTCCTAGGGTTCACACTTCTCCTTCTGGATCCACGTTTGGTAGAGCTACCAGTGGTGTATTTGGTCATACCAGATCTGCTGAGACTGAACCTGAAATGGATGGTACTGTATTCATAGGAACCGATGATGGATTCTATGCTAGAGCAGATCACAGACATCCCAATGATATCACAAGAGCCCCAATAGATTCTCCAGAGTTTATTGGTATTCCAAAAGCTCCGACTCCTGCCGATGATAGTAGTGATGATCAAATAGCTACTACAGCATGGGTGCGTCAGAATGGCTCAGGAGCAATGCATGGAGAATGTACAACTGCAGGAGATATATCGATAAAAGTTGCAACACTGAGATCTAGTCATATGATAGATCCTACATTCATCAGGCAAATTGGAAGTATGGTTTGTATTACATTTGACAATGAAGATGATAGTGCAGCAACCACCATGTTAGATGTTCAGAATACCGGACCAGCTCCAATATTGTATGGTGGACTTCCTCTTGAGAACTACATGATTGGCAGTGCGTGTACCCATGCATTCTCATTCGATGGAGTAAACTGGAGGTTGTTGAATCCAGAAATCTACAAGAATGTCAGATGGATGGATGACGATGAAATTCATGAATTTGCAGGAGATGGAATAACCGGATTTGTTGGATTCACGAGTGCCTATAACACAAGTGATGCAAATGGTGAAGTAACCAAGGTTGTGTTCAATGTTTCATTCTGCAGGCAGAGAGGTTCAGCTCCAAGTGTTGTGCTAGCTGGTACTTTCAAAGCTTTACTTGGAGACGATACATCTGTGGTATTGAGTAGTCCTGAAATAGTATCTGTGACTAGATTCAATGCCATGATATCTTTCACCCTTGCGACATCGTTTGCTCACAGTAGTCCATGTATCTTGGTGCTAGATCCAGCATCCAGTATCACCATATCTTCAATAGGACCAGACCAGAGAATTATCTGGCCGGATGACTTAGAAGTATTTGCAGCTGGAGCTGGAGATGTGTCTGACTTCAAGGGTATCACTCTTGCAAGAGATAACACTGCTGATATAAATGGTGATGTAACAAGAATGTTCTTCACAGTACCATTCAAGGATATCAAGAGTGTACTACCAACTGTTTCTGTCAATGGAAGCTTCAACGCTCTCATGGGAGATGGTACAACAAAAGCATTGACTTCTCCAAGCGTTGTAGTTACTACATGCAGTCATGCTGTAATTAGATTCGACTGTCCTGCACATCCAATGAATAACATTGGGTATCTTGTGTACGATTCCATTGAGTCTACCATTACGGTTACCCCAACAGCTATCAATGTTAAAGATAGAACTGGGTATGAAACATTCACCGGAGGAGGAAATGATGTTATTTCTGAATTTGTTGGTTTCACTACAACCAGAAATAATACATCTAATGCCAACGGTGAAGTAAATCGTGTTGTATTCGGAATACCATTCAAAGATATCAAACCAACTACTACTCCGACTATTTCTGTAACAGGTGACTTCAAGGCATTGATGGGCGATAACACTTTGATTGATTTGGTATCTCCCACCTTGTTAGACGTATCAGACGCACATGCAGTTTATATGTTTACGATGCAGAGCTTGTATCCAGCTAACTCTCCATGTCATCTGGTATATGCTACCTCGGCATCTGAGATAAATGTAGCCCCATTATAAACCATGGGGCTACATTACATAATAAGATAGTCACAAAAATATAATGACCATCCCTAGAGGAAGGAGTAAAGAACAATGGCTAACAAAAATCATCATATTGATCTAGCTGACCGTACTAGCTGGGAAAACAAAGTAAATAGAAGCGGAGACACCATGACTGGTGCTCTTACTATGAATGCTAATCTTACAGTTAGTGGTGGAAATCTGACAATAGGGGCTACTAGAACTCTCATTCATGGAGCAACGACAATAATAAACACAGCCAGCAGAGTACAACAGGCTGTGTACAACGACCTTGCTGAGTGGATGATAAAGGATGACCCCAGAGAAATAATCACACCAGGTGATGTTGTGTTCTGGGGAGAAAATGGAATAACCAAATATATCCAGGAGGTCAAAACCCTCATTGTTGGAGTGTACTCTGATACGTATGGATTTATTCTGGGGGCAGATGAAGATGATCCTGAAACAGTGAAAAACTATGTGCCAGTAGGTATAGCTGGTAGGGTCAGCGTCAAAGCTACTGGAAATATTCAAAAAGGGGATCTGTTGTCGATATCAAACATTCCTGGAGTTGCAGCTAAATCGGAATTTAGAACTCCCGGTACTGTGATAGGCAAAGCTCTTGAAGATCATTTCGGAGACTCTGTAGAGAGAATATCCATGCTGATCTGCAATATATAAAAACACGATTGGACGTTCACTTTATCTAATAAAAAAGAACGGAGGAGCAGTGATCGCATGAATAAGAAATTGACAGTTCAAGTGAATAAGAAAAAGTTTGATTATGATCTCACAGGGTTCGACATGAGATTGTATGAAAGTAAGCTCACTTCATATCTCACGATATCCTCGTTAGGTGAAGATAAGTTTGCCATGAAGAAGAAACTCAACGATCTCTTCAGTAAAATAAATGGTGATGATATAAAGTTTGACGTTTCTTTTGAAATGGGTGGAAGCAAAGTATCTCTGGGAACGTGTGAGTACACCTACAATTCTAGTGATGATCAAGAAATCATAAGCTTCATTGCTCAGGATCGTAGTGCTATTACTTACTCTTGATATGATAATATTGAATAAAAGGAGATTCTCTGAGAATCTCCTTTTATTTGCATAAGAGGGAGGTTATGAGAGCATGATATCTGAGTCAATATCTGTAATATTGAATGATCAAAGTAGCTTTGGCTTTGAACAAGGATTCATCATAGATATCCACGAAGAAGAAACTAATCCATATTTTTCAATACGAAGTGTGGCTGGAAATTTCTCTACTCGTGTCAGAAAACGTTTTGGAAGATTGTTAGACCCGAATAGTCCTGACATATCTTATATAAAAATCAAGGTACGAGATGATCCTCATGTATATTGCTATGGGCCATCTAGGATTGAATACGTAAACGATGAAACCATTGAAGAAATGGTATTCTGGATTAATGATCCTGACTTGATAGACTTTTACAAAGAGATCGCTTCATGATATATGCATTATGAAATCCTCGAGAAGGAGGTATAAATGAATGGCACTCTCACTAACAACTAGCAACTCGGTAGTTCAATCTGCTCAACTAACTAATATTCGAACTGCAATAAATAATCTACGAACAAAACACCAGCTATCAAATTATACATTTGCATCTATGAATTCTAACCCAGTTAGTGCAGCTGAAATGAATAGTGTCATAGCTGGGTATAATACTCTTGGTACTATAAGTGCTCTTGGGGCTGTAGCAAATGCTGGTGGGAATGTTACAGCAAACAGCACTCTCATTCAGGCATCTCGCCTTGCAACTATGGAAACTTGGTTAAACTCTAAAGAGACTGTACCATGTGCACACAATAGCCCTGTAAATACTTCTAGCTATTATGGCGGTAGTAATTACGCTACTTGTAACTCTCATGATTCATCTTACGATTCATGTCCAGCTAACAATAGTCCTGTGCAATCTAGTGTACAATCTTCGTACAATGGCGGTTCATATACTCCGGGCAAATAATGTAAAAAATAGTAATATAGCAGTGCCGATCGGCACTGCTATATTAAATTGGTTTTATGCTAAATTGTACGCATCGCTAACTATCTGGTTATTTCCCAGGCTGTAGAGATGTTCTTTCCATGTACTATCATTGTCGTCATTGTTTATTCCATAGACATTTTCATAGCTGAACATGGAACCATATTGCTCTCTTTCCATCATCAGTTGATTGAATTGAAGTGCATGATCCGTAACCTTGTCGATGTTTCCAGCTATCTGATTGAGATCCATCAGCTCAAGATGAAGTCTCCTGAGTCTGTCATGATTCTCTTCTCCATCCAACAGAGCTTCGAACTTTGCTATTCTTTCATCTATCTTGTGAGAAGCTTGAGACCTGAATACATTTTTTTCTAAATAAACAGCATACGTGAACTCTACAGCTTCTTCTCCAAGAATCAATGCAATATATTCCTTGAGGATGTCATCGTTGAATGCAGGATCATGCCTAAATCTAGTGACTATGATATTCAACAGTTTGTATTTCATGTATTCATCCAACACATGCTTGTTTGTGTTGTAGTAAGATTTGAACTCTTCCTCATCCATTATCAACACGACAAAGTCTGCTAATGTGACAAATAATTGCTCGAGGTATTCGTCATGGTCAGTCCTAACACTAGGATCTCTCTGAGCTAATAATCCCTTCACTGTGTTCTGATGCTCTTTGATCTTGTCAATGTTGAACAAGAACAGCTGATACTGCAACAGCCTAATGTTGATCAGTATCTTGTGCTCTAGCTTATCAGTCTCATTCAGGAACTCAAGAACCTTTGGATACCTCACATCCATTGTCAAACAGCGACTCTTCTCGTATTCAATGTACATCTTGAACTCGAAGTTTGCATCTACTTCATCTTCGATTATCGTGTAGATATATGTACGGAATAACGAAATACCATCTTCGTTATATGAGTCATGATTGAATCTGAAATTACGTCTCATGGCGATCAGAAGTTTCTTCCTGAAAGAATCATCAAACGTGTGTTTGTTGGTATTGTATAGGTTGATGAACTCTGTCTCATTGTCAAACAATAATATCAGGCTATTGATCATTTGTTTGCTTTCTACATCAGATAACATTAGTAATCAACCTCCTATTTTTTTGATGTCGGTACGTATCTTCTGTCGAATGATCTTTTCTGAACATTGGATCTAAACTCTTTTTTCTTGTCTTTGTTTTTCCTGATCTTCTCGGTGTCTCCACTTTCCAACAATAAACCCATCAATATTTCATGAAGAAATATATCGTACAGAGGTTCATCAAGTTTACTGGTTTCTTCGATCAGCTTCTCGATCTCAGCTATGTTCTCAGATATAGACCTGCTACCAAACTTCCTGTCGAAAATAAACTTGTCATAGTAATACTTTGATCTACCTGGATGGTCTAGAATTACATCCAGGTACTCCTTCAGCAACGGTAATTCCTCATCACTCTTGTTAACAAAGATCTTACTGTAGCAAAGCATCTTTGCCAAATCTTCTCTCATGGTTCTATGCATGTGAGCTGAGTTCTCATGGTAATGTTGCATGAAAGCTTCTCGATCATTTATCAATGATACGAATCCGGCTCTGAACACATGGTAGCTAGCGCTGTAGTAACTGGTGGTGAGATCCATTATTATCACTCCCTCATTAGGTTGAATATTATGTATCAGTATAAATTCCTCGTGATGGTAGACCAATGATATAAAATTTCAACCATCAGGAAAATACTGTGAGTATGTCATTAATTACTAGTAATCGGATGGTAGAAAAGAAAAGAGGCATTCTAATGATTGAACCAAATGTAGTTCACATTGCGTTGAGCACTAAATGTAACTTGAAGTGCGATTATTGCTACATTCACAAAAACAAAGCAATCTTTGACTACGACAAAGTAGTCAGGAAAGCTCTGAAGGAGAATATCCTCCTTGAATCATTGAAGAAGATTTATGGAGAGAACAGACATCACCTCACCCAGCTATATATTACTGGAGGAGAATTACTCCTTAATCTGTCCCTACTCAATGACAAATTAGATACCTACTTGGATGAGTTTCCGAATCTGTATCACTTTACCCTTCTCACTAACCTCACCACCAATATTACTGAATTAGGTAGATTTGTTGACATAATGAAGAACTACAGATACAAGGATATGAACAGAGAGTTTCATGTCCATATTCAGGTGTCACTTGACGGACCATCCGAGGTAACAGATCGTCATAGACTGTTCATATCAAATCAGAAATCAGGGGTAACTGAGACCGTGGTCAATAATCTCAAACCTCTTGTATATCTATTGGACTCAAGTGTTCCAGGAAATGTTGGTGTATCAATAATCGCGAAATCTACACTATGTATGGACACAATAACAAATGTTTTAGTAGATGAAGAATCCGTGATAAAATACTACAAGTTCTTTGAGGATCTACATGTTGGATTGAATAACATACCAACATCCAATAATTTAGATATTCAAATGATGTCTATCCCAAACTTTGTTGCTCCTGGGGAATACACTCAAGAAGATGGTAAGAAGTTAGCTGAGTTCGTCAAGATGGTACTTGATATTAGTGATAGAAATAGGGATCAGCTGTTCTTACCATTGTATGATACCATGCTATGGTTAGACCAAGAATTCCCTACAATATACGATCAAATGGAAAACCCGAATACCACCATTGATAATGTTGGATATAGTTGTTGCTCCGGAGGGTATAGTACCATTGGACTCCATCCCGATGGGAAAACATATGGGGTATGTTCAAAGACTACTGGGATGTTGAGCACAAAGTTCTACGAAGATTCACTTGTGAATAGCAAGATAGAAGGTACAATCTTTGATCGAAAGGTAGTTCCGAAGCAACGCAATTCAAAATATATGTTTGAAAGAAATTCAAATCTACTATCGCTAAATATCAATGATACCTCTCCAGAGAATGTTGCCAAGGTAAAAAATATGGAGGCATATGCCACCAGAGCAGGAGCATTAATAACATTCTCAGCTATCTCGGCACTAGTCTATGAATTAGCACAGGCTGGTCAAATAAGTCCAATGTTCAAGAATAGCAAGAAGATGAGGAATAGAGCTGTTATATTCCTCAAGAGGATCAATGAATGCATAATTCATAATTTGCAGATAACAAATCATTTCCTTGTTCCCGATACGTCAATGGCTAAGTTATTGTTGAATGGAACATTTGAATTACTGTACGAAAGACACCTCAGAGATAGTAAGAAGGAGATGTTCGCATGATATCATATCAGAAGGAAAATGATTTGCTCTTGAAGAGTTATCTGATGAGAGGTCTCAGTGGGGCTAATAATTCAATCCCATCCATTGAACTCATACTATCACCAGAATGTGATCAGGCATGCACCTACTGTTACATGCATAGATATGGGCATCAACTGTATCCATCATCTGTATTTGAGAACGGTGAAAGCATTCTGAGGAATACTGAAATATTTTTAGACTTCTTGATAGAGAATGAGTACCAAGGTAGGTTGTCCCTTTTCTCTGGAGAAATATTTTCTCAAGAAATAGGATTCCAGGTACTAGATCTAGTTCACCAGAAAATGATAGAGTGCCCAACTCTGTTCCAGTATGTTGATATTCCAACAAACTATTCTTTTATCCTGGATGATGAGAAGACAAGAAGAGTCGAAGATATCGTTGAGAAGTTCATTGATACCAGTAAACGAGTATATCTATCTATCTCTGATGACGGGAAGTTCATGGAATGTAATAGACCATACAAGAGTAAGAATCAGTCCAGAGGCGATGAGTACTACGAGAAACTCATGGCATTTGCAAGGAAGTATAATTATAGCTTTCATGCGATGGTGCATCATAACAATATTGAGGAATGGCCTGACAACTGGGATTGGTTCATCGAAATGCTCGGTGATCATGGGGAGAAATTCAAACTAAATATGTTGGAAGTAAGGAACGATGGATGGACAGAGGAATCCATCGCTCACTATATCAACTTTCTGAAACATATGATAGACAAAAAGATGGAATATTTTGACTACGATGCTAAGAGATATGTTGATAACTTAGTGAATGGACCAGAAGACATTACTGCATTGATTCTTAGAAATGCCAATAAAAGATACGACGATGCAATATCATGCAGCATTCAGAAATCAATAGCTGTCAGAATGGCAGACCTAACTGTAGTTCCATGTCACCGATTGATGTATCCAGAATTCATAGCTGGTAGGTTTATCTTGGATGAAAACCAAGAAAAGATTATTGATATCGAAGGGGAATTTGTGACACAGTATCTATCGATCAAATCTCTTCCAGCAGCATTTCAGCTGAAGTGCTATTCATGTCCAATCAAATCGTTCTGTACAAAAGGTTGCCTAGGTTCCAACTATGAGACCAACAAGGAAGTATTCATGCCAGTGGAATCAGTATGCAAATTATATCAATCCAAGTTCAAATTCTTGTATGAGTACTATGATGAACTAGGAATACTTGATGCACTAATCAAAAATAAGGGAGATACCTACCGTGATTATTTGATAAATGCATATTTGGATCTAGGGGAGGTTGGTTGCGAATGTCAGTAAATCAATCTACACTGGATAAGAAACTCTCACTAGATCTGGTAAATCAATTCAGAGAATTCGGAACCACTGAAGAAGTCCTAGCCACTGTTATTGATTACATTGTCACGATGAAGGACCTCAATAGTTATGACGGAGAAACCTTACTCACCATCAATGAATTAGCATATATCAATGACACAAAGTATGGAAATGATATCATCAGAAATTGTGTGAGGTTGTACCACCACAACAAGTTCGGTAGATCTAAGACACACAATAACCTTCCTCCAGAACCACACATACTGGACGACAACTTAGTGATTAGTATATTTATGTATGGGGAGGATAGATGATGCTAACTTTACATCAGGATTCCTACAAGAATCAACTTCAGAACCTATTTGGGTATAGATATAGAACAAAACACACTAAGGGGAAATACACACTAGAGATATCACTAATCGAGTTGAATCAACGTGCTGCACTTGATGCAATTGAACTGATATCGATGAGTAGTATACATTGTCCAGATGTATGTGTCGATCTCTACATCGATATGCATATCTTGAGACATTATCCTGGAAGTAAGATTCGAGAACTGGTCGCTGACACAAATGTAAATATCTTGTACAATCCAGATACAAATGATAGATACATGGAGCATCATAATCATTGGATACCATATATCGAATTGAACTCATTGGCATATGTGAGAATGCTCCACAGAGCAATGAGTACAATCCACATCAACATATCTGAGGATACCACTGATGATTTACTACTAGCATTCATGAAGAGATGTTGGGTATTCAACATCAGACCTTATATTTATAAATGTGATAACCAAAAACTTGTTGTATCCTCAAAACACATAGGTTTTTATAATAAATTATTCGTCAATCCAATTCTTCCTTGATTTGAAACACTAAGGTATAATGCACAATAAGAATGGAGATGAATAAGAATGAAGAGTACAGATAACGCGCTCAGCAATCTATTTGCCAAGTTGATCAAACGAAAGGTCAAGACGATCGAGGATGTGCCAGAAGATCTCAAGTCGGATGTAGCAGCCAAACTCAAAGACACCAAAGTTGAAATACGTGAAGGGGAATCTGAGTAATCATACTGGTAGTAGGGGAGCTTTCCCCTACTACCGAACCTCTTCTTAAATCAATATTGATTACCAAGGGGTGAAATATAAATGGGTGCACTGATAGGCAGAGAAATTATTCAGAGTAGGACTTGGGACGATCCAAAAGCTCCACCTCCTCCAAATCTAAACTTCAAGGAAACATTTCCTATTACTGTGTTCAAAGCGGTTAGAGCTGAAATGAACAAGGAAGACTCTATAACTCTGGAAGAAATCCTTGATCATATCCACAAAGAGTTAGAAATAAAACAACCGATATTTGCAGCAAAACCTGCTAACTATCTGATGACATTTGCCGGAAGCCCAGGTGCTGTTGGGGCTATCCAGATCAGTAAAAGTATTCCATCCGATCCTTCATCTCAAAGTCATTCCAAAATTCCAACTGAAAAAGCTATTGGAGAATTACTAGTCAAGCTTGGGATAATAGACGAGGATGGAAGCATCGATCCGGATTCTGGAATGAAGATAAGATGGGTAGATATTGTCGGACGTCCAGAGACTTATCAGGATCTTGGACTGAATGATGATGGTTTCATGACACAGAAAGCTACTACAGAGGCTATCGATATCATCACGGATAGAATAGATAATTTAGAAAGTGATGTCCAAGGTGACCTGATTATCACATCAACAAAACTTGGCAATCATCTCAGTAATTTTGATAATCCACATGCAGTAACTCTATCACAGCTGAATGGTGTCAGTAGTGATGCATTTGAATTTCACACAGATAATTATGATAACCCTCATCAAGTGTCGAAGGTTCAGGTTGGATTAGGTAATGTTGACAACACATCCGATTTAGACAAGCCAATATCAGATAAAACTCAAGCAGCGTTAGATATAGTCAATTCGATTATCAACAACATTAGTACTGATCTAGGTGACACTAATTTTGTTGTTGGTGCATCCTACAATCAAACGTCTGGTAATCTAACACTTGACTTGAAGGATGGAAGTATTATCACGTTATTCATTCCAATCAATGGATTAATATATGACGCTCACTATGATAGTATGACCAAAGAGTTTGTATTGACTAAACTCAGCGGTAGTGACCAGAGAGTTGATCTGAAGGATTTATTCATCAGATACTTGGGTAGTGTGGAAACAAATATCACTCTTGTGGTAGACGGGGATCAAATCACTGGAGAGCAGATCATCAGTGCCACAATTAATTCTGGAAGTATCACGGAAGATCTTATTTCTAGCGGTGCAGTTATTGAACGAATACTTGCTACTAATTCTGTTACCACAACCAAGATCAAAGATCTATCTATCACTACAATTAAATTGGCAGACGATAGTATTACTACTGAGAAGCTAGAAGGGCTATCTGTAACTACCACTAAGCTAGCCGACAGAGCAGTTACTGGGAAAAAGTTATTCTCATCTTCTGTTGCGAATAGAGTGCTTGGAGTAAATGCAGTAGGATCAGATCCCATCTGGATGCAAGTCAATAGTGACATGATTTCACATGGTGCTGTGAGAACTAATAATATCATGGATCTCAATGTGACAACTGGGAAACTAGAAGATCTATCTGTGACAACCGATAAGATGAACGATCTGTCTGTTACTGGGATTAAGATAGCCCCGTTAGCTATTAGCGCAGATAAGCTGGCAACGAAGAGTGTAACAAGTGTGAAAATTGAAGATGATATACTTCTGCCAGGAACCCCCAAGATAGGTATCAGGCCTGCATCCGTCTCTAGCAATAACCAAATACCCGATACTAAGTGGGTGAAAGATCAGCTTGATGCTATTGAGATAAGCGCAGAGAATATTGCTCCAAGGTCTGTAGATGGGAAAGCTCTATTCACATCACCTACTCCAAACAGAATACTTGGCGTCTACACTGCAAATGGTGATCCTGCTTGGGGTACAGTAAACACTTCGATGATGGGTCTTAATTCTGTAAACACACCCCATCTGACGGATTTGAGTGTTACTGCAGACAAGATATCAGATGGAGCTATTCTATCTAGACACCTCACGAATAACATCGTTCAAACAAATAACATAGTAAATGATGCAGTTACTTCTGCTAAGATGTGGAAGTCAAAGGATGGAAATAGAGTTCTTGCTGCCGTAGAAGATGATGGTAATCCGATCTACACCAGGATCAATAAACAAATGCTTCTAGATAATATCATTGCTGGAAATCATATTGAAAATCGTTCCATCCCAGCAAATAAATTACAAAGTTCATCTACAGCAAATAGGGTAATGGCTGTTGTTGGATCCAATACTGATCCTACTTGGACTCAGGTCACTAGTAGTATGATAGCCAGTAGAGCGGTAAATGGGACTAACATGTTTACTTCTTCATTCCCATATAGGGTGCTTGCTGTAAATCCATTGTTTGGAACAGATCCAGCATGGTTGCAAGTAACTGGAGAAATGATACAGACCAGAACTATAGATAGACTTCAGCTCAAAGAAGGATCTGTATGGGCCGAACATTTGCAGGATAAGACGGTTCATCATAACCACATAATGGACTGGACTATTAGGTCAAATAATATTGCCCCAAGAGCTGTTGGCGGCACAGAGTTATTCACATCTACGGTGCCAAACAGAGTATTGGCTGTAACATCAGTGTTGGATGTTGATCCAGATTGGCTGCAGGTTACAACTGATATGATAGAAGATCTTGCAGTCACCAAGGATAAACTGTTCAGGAGTAACTATTCATATCGAGTACTAGGTGCCACTAAACCAAATGCTCCCCCAGAGTATCTGATGGTCACTGGAGACTTCATTGCCAATGACACGATAACTTCTGAGAAGTTGGTTCATAATCTTAACTTGCATGGAACTCCAACTGTCAGTGTAAGACCTAGTCCAATGGCAGACAATAGGCAGATTCCAGATACCAAATGGGTCAGAGAAACTATCATGCAAATGATAGCAGAGTATATGACTCCTGGAGAAGGTGGAGGATGGACTCCTGGTACTCCTGGAGATATCGATGTATCTACTATGGTATCGTTCGATAAAGGAATTGCACCAGATCCAAATAAAGTGGTAATGTGGAAAGACTCTCTCAGCTAAGCGAATTTATGTTGGGTGAGGATAATATCCTCACCCAATTATATATCCTAAATCGTGCTACAATAAGTTATGTATATTTAAAAATAACATTCTAGAGGAAGTGGATATATTGTTGAGGAAACTAGTTCTTGGTATTGATTTTAATAATATCCTATTCAACTCATATTACGGAGATAAATTAGTGAACTCAAATGGAATAAATGTAAATGCAATACGTCAGTTCTTCTTCAAGCTAAAATCACTAAAAGATTCACTGGAACCTGATTATATTATCATGGCGAATGATATAGGTAGAGATAAAACATTTCGTAGGAAACTATACAAACCCTACAAGGCACAACGAAAACCTGCTGATCCAGATGTGATAACCCAGCTTAGATACGCCTCTCAGATAGCCGCGTTGCTCGGCTATCCGTTTATTAATAATGAACTATACGAGGCGGATGATATACTTGGAATGATATCAAGGTATACTCAAGAGAATGATATGGATATGATAATAGCATCGTCCGACAAAGATTTATATCAACTAATCGACGACAATGTTTACATATTCTCCCCAAGAGGAAAAGAACTTATCGATCGTGGATGGTTACATGACAGGTATAATCTTACGCCATCTCAGTGGATAGAATTAAAAGTTCTACAGGGGGATAGATCGGATAACATCCCTGGTGTAAACGGAGTCGGAGAAGCTACAGCATTGAAGCTTCTTCATGAGTACAACTCAATCGAAAACATCTACAGTCATCTCAATTCAATCAAACCATCGTTGAGAGAATGTCTCAAAACTGGATATGATAATCTAAATCTCACAAGAGAGTTGGTTACTATCGTTACTGACTATACCAAGATTGAGTTCAGCTCATCAATGATTGAGAACACCGGTAGGTACGTGAAGGAGTTATATGACCTACTTGAAGAACTAGAACTTCACTCTTTGTACAATGTGATGAAATACTCACTGCTTCTCGATAAACCACCATTGGTTGCATAGGAGGAACCCCAATGGTACAAATAAAGATCCTGAGGAATGAAGCTACACTGATTGAACGAGATGTGAACCAATGGCTGCAAAGTCTTGGAATTCATCACGATTATTCATTCCAGATAGTTGACATCAAATGGTATCATATCAAAGAGAAAGATGTTGATACTGTAATGGTTATCTATTCTCAAAATAGAAAATAGGCTCCTACCAGTATTGACCAAAGAATAATCAAAAAATACTTTTAAGGAGTGACAATCAATGGGAAAAGCTGTTGTTGGAGAAAAGAAGTTTGGACGTTTTGCTACATTAGCTGAGGGAATAAGTGATTGGGTCGACGAGAATGGTGAAGAGAAAACAGTTGTTGGCGGCAGATACACCATAGTGCCCAACAAAGAAAAAAGGAATCAGCATCACAGAGGAGCTACCCTCGTTTATGCCTCCAAAGAAGAGGAAGAAATAGAGGAGGAAGAAGAGGAAGAAATAGAGGGGTGATCCCATGGCAATTGTAACAGAATCAACACTTGCCACGAGTGAAGTATTCAATGGTTTGAATGAGATGTCTGGAAGTAACCAAATAGAGAAAGCTATCAACCTGATCAAAACAGCAAAACACCTATCGGTAGATGATATCGAAGGAGCATATATTCAGATCAGACAGTATCCAAATTCTCTATCCAGGGCTGCTGTAAAAGCTTTCGAAGAAGGACAGGTAGCGCTGGTCTACAATCAGATTAAATCCAACAGTGTATCTGTTGCTCTTCCATTCATTACATTTCAAACTCAGGGTAAAACGGTAACATATGTATTTGTCGATAATCATGTGAGATTAACCAAGGATGGTGTATTGAATATCCAATACACAGTTCTCCATGATCTACTGGTAGGAGCTCTTGTAGCCAACAAACTGAAAACAAACTATGAGGCGTTGCTTTCTAGTCAATATCTTCAGAAGATATTGATGACTGTCTATACCAAGTTTGTTATTCGAGTGCTGAATAAAGAGTACCAGTTTGCTGCTGACAAGACTTCATTCGACACCATTCAATTCTGGGTGAATAAATTCTTCCTACTCAATATATTTGGATCCAAGGATAGTCCAGATAACATTGACAAGTTATCGTCTGACAACGTCAAATCATTAGATGAAATGAAATTAGACGATGTAAAAAGATTGTACAATGAAAAAGATCCAAGTAGTGTAACAGGACTGTTGGAATTGGTAAAGACAGGTTCAGCTAGAATGAACTCGTTGACACTGGCTACTTTCTTGTCCAGTTGGATTAATTACTACTTTCCGATATCAATACTAGCAATCGATAATGTTGAATATTTGATATTCATGGTATTCACTTTACTCAGGGGAACTAACCTGGTCTCTATTAATGCAGCAGACATAGCAACCGAGACAAAAAATATTAAACTCCTAAATGAGGAACTCATAAAGTTAATCTAAATTGAGGAGTGAATTATTTTATGAAAGAAAAAGTTGCTACGGTAATCGACTATTTTGAAATACCTGAAGAGTTAGCTCAAGAACTTTCAGAGCTGCTAACCAAGCAAGTTATTCGAGAAAGGCTATTATTACAGCTAATAAATGATCCAGAGAAATATGAACAGGCTGAAAGTAGCCTCATTCCGATAACATCAAAAATAGAAGCCATCAAGCTCAAGATCACCAAAGAATTTGTACCAGCCAAATATAATTCCAGAAGGTATGTCTGGAACTACAACTCCTGGGAAGTAGACAAGAACAAAGTTGAAATAATAGAAGAGGTATAGAAATATTACACAGTGGGAGCACGTGCTCCCACTGTGTAACGTATAGTTCATAAATGTAATTATATATTATATACTAGATTGAAGCTCCAGTGAGGTGAAAAATATGTCTAAATTGAAAGAAATGTTGACTAACTCAAGTGAACGAGATAGAGCGATGTTTAGAAAAGTAAAAGAAATTATTGATATTTGGGATCCTCTAGAGATATTGTGCTGGGGAGGATTGGCAGACGAGTATGATCATGAAGCTTGGGACATCCTGCAGGCTCTCAAGGATGGTATCGATGAGGATCGATAGCCAGTAAAATATTCGCACTTATGAACAGTACACTAGACACGGTGAGGCAGTCTCAATTTAATATGATGCGAGCAATATGATAATAGATGAAGAGGTGGGACATGTCCCACCTCTTCTTTTTTATCGTAATTCAGCAACTAATACAACTTTATTTTTCAGTGAAGATATTGCAAGTATACTGCTGTCAACTTTGACATTTCCTTGTATATCCTCGCATTTGATGGCTTCTCCTAGAAGTATGTTGCGTAGATTTAGTTGTTCTATTTCAGATCTCTCATAATCATCATGGAACATCTCATGAACATCTAGAAGATTGTGATTGTAATAAAATTCTCCAGCTGTTTGAATGTCTACTATTTTTGGATCAATTTCCTGATAGTAGACACTTGTTATTTTCCCCATGGTTTCACTCCCTGATTCCTTGAATAAATCTCATCTTTCCGTATTCGTCAATGACAGTTTCGAATGGTCCAAAGGATTCTCTCTGGATTAGAATTATGATGTCTCCTTCTACGTTTGGAATTATCTTGTATTCAAGATTTCTTGGAAGTTCAACATAGATATCCTTGAATGGGTTAATTGGGAACTCAGGATTATCAAACAGAGTTATCAATATAATTCCTCTACCACCATCGATGTTCGGATACATTTGGACCAGTGTTGCAGATAGTGCAGCACTTACAGCAAATACTTCTCCAGTATCCTCGTATATGCTCCACACTCCACCGATGCAAACTGTTGAGTGAATCATCCATTTTATCACATCATACGGAGATACAACTTGGAAGTTGTTATCTTTATCAGCGAATACATGGACCAAGTAATCTTTTTCACCAGGTGGTGTTACTGGTGGTTTTGGTTTTACATCAGAGGAGATTAATTTGAATGATTCTCTTTCTTCTTCTCTATCTGATGGATTTGGTGTTTGATATCCTTCTGATGTTGGTGGTTTCTCTGGACCAGAGAGTGGTGTGGTTGTATTAGCTTCAAGGTAAGTACTACATGATCCACTGCATGTGCTGATGCATCTGTCGCTACAATTATTGAAACATTGTCTGTTGCATGTAGAGTCGCACCACCATCCACAGTTGGTATCACACGATGAACATCCGTTCTCACATTTCACCGAACAAATACCGATGCACATTCCAACACATGAATAGCACATATCCGAGCAATTATGAACCAAAACTCCATCAGCATAGAATGTTGGATTGTCTTCTACTGATAAATTATATACAGTATATGAATCATCCGGAATATTTACTAATCTAACACTAGACCATGTCGTATTATTATCATAATCATATTCAGAATAATTTCTGGTATATTCTCCCGTAAACATTTTTAAAGTGTATACAGTTCTTACGTTAACTTCACGGCCTTCAATATACATTTTGCCGGTAGGATATTCTTTCACATGGCATGATGGATTTCTTCCAATCATTCTCATAATAGTTGATACTCCAAGAGCAAGCTCTTTACTTACAGTTGAGATTACAATTGATGAATGATCTTCATCGAAATGTCCATCTGCATCAGAATACCCTTGAAGTAAATGCATCAATGAATTTATATTCCAATTGTAAATTTCTTTACTTATTTTTTTACCATAAGAATATTTTCCGCATTCTTTTAGGATTGAAATAAGTTCATCATTATTACACCAATACCTATCCCTGGTAATCATAGATGGTATCCTATAATTATCTGATGTCTCTTTAGTAGATTTAGTATATTCAATATTAGATTGATATAATTTAAGTTCGAAATCATCTATTTCATGTTTTCCACAGCAAATACTAAACCTTGGATAATATTGTCCATTATGGCTTTTTTCATCGCTTCTCCATCCGTCTCCAAGCCACCTTCCGACCATATAAGCTATACCAGGATCAACTTCAATATTTCCAATTGGAGGTGTATACAATGATAATTTATCACGAGATTTAAGATCTCTAGCTTCCACCCATTCTGGATCTGAATACAACTGTTGAAGTTTCCCTTCTTTTTTTCCTAAGCCAATATATTTCTTAACCCAGAACGGATGTTCTTCTGTGGTATGAATTATTGGAGTTCCTACTGCTCTAATAGAGATAATATCATTAGCTTCTCTTACAAAATTTTTATAAACTCTATGATATTTTCCGCTTTGTGTTAAAACCATATCCCCTACTTTAACCTCCTCGATGGGGACAAGTCCAAGTTCAGTTTCTATTAATGTACCTGCTTTGAAACAACTTCCACAGGATTCAGTGCATGACATGTAACAATATGTAGTACATGCATTCTGACATTCTTCAGTGCATGTAATATTACATGCAGCTTCACATCCAGTGCTACACATCGATGAACAACACCCGCATTGAGCTCCACAGTTATTCACACATGTTGTACATTGAGACGCACAAGCATTTCCACACATTGAAGTGCATGAAGATGACATACAACTCAGACGACAATTAGATTCACAAGATCCAGCCGATTCTGTTCCACATATTGATCTACATCCCCAGCCGATACAATTCTTATTGCAATCATGTTGGCATGTAGATGTACATCCACCAGATTTTCCACATCCAATACATATGGATGCATTGTTTTCTCCAATACAACTACCAGCGCATGTTGAGTGACATCCAGTACATCCGTTTTTACATCCATTGGCACAACCGGATCCACAGCTGGTATGACATTTCCACGAACAGTTATCGTAGCATAACGCCTTGCATGCATGGAAGCATGTGTGAACGCATTCGCCTATGCATACTCCTTGACAAGCTCCTACACAGTTGACAGTACATCCACTAGAACATCCACGGCCTTTTCCAGTTCCGTACTTCCCAGTATCCTGAGCAGCGTTATCTATACATCCTCCAAAGCATGTTGTGGAACATGCTGTTCTGCATGACGTGAAACATAACTCCTGACAACCTGCATCCCAACATGTGGTACGTTTATTCGGGTAGAATTGACATGTATATGCGCAACCATTACATTTGTAGGTAGTATATGATATTGTGTTTTTTGGCCAGGTAGCTGATCCCGGTGCACCAGATGATCCGTGAGCACTACCAACAGGAACTATGTTTACTGTCTTGGCTCCAACATTCAGGCATGAATATCCCGTGCTATTTTCGCATTTAGTTTTACAGGAGGTATAGCACATCGAGTTGCACCCGGTACAGACATTCCCGCAGCTTGACGTGCAAGCGTTGCCACATCTAGACCAGCACGTTGTAGTGCAATTCTCACTGCATTCATTATCACATGTCTTAAAACATAATCCTGTGCACGATGAATTACATGCTCCAAGAACTCCGCCGAATACAGGTCTAGGTCTGTACTGATTTCCCTGCTGAGGATTTCTAGGATTAGGGCCAAACCTAGTAGATGGAACTCCACCCTCTTCTCTTTTGGTTGGAAGATCTTCACGACTATTCTGTTGATCATTCCAGTTTCTATTAACAAGAGGAGATACAAACGGATTCATTGGCTTGTAGTTAGAATCACTTACCAAAATAGGTTGTCCATCAGGAGTTTTCTTCCCGGTATCATATACCTTAGCTCCGTGATCATCAAAGAAGTTGGTTTCATCAGGACCCATCTTCTTCAATAGTTCCTCCCCATCGTATTCTCCAGATGGCATTACATATATCCCACCATCAATATGATATGTTACAACAGTTAGATCTTCCTTGCTAGGATCTATTCTTGCTGGTTCAATATCAGATTGATGAAGTGGAGCATTCAGCTTGCTATTCTGAGCAGCTTTCAATGCATTCTCTATTCCAATAGGATCACGAAATGCAGTGCCAGGAACTTCATCTCTTCCATAGAAAAGATTTATGTCCATTATCTTCGACAATCCAACCAGATAGTTTTTTATCTCATCGGCATCTAATCTGGCAGCGGAAGTCTTGAGTTGTCCTTCTTTGTTATTCAAGGGGGTATTTGGTATCTCTCCAGAAGGATTCTCCCCATGAGCAGGATAGTGTATGTTTCTAGTACATTCAATAGATCCCTCAGAAGAATTGTTGATGGTGTAAGTTTCATCTGTTACCAACATTCTTTTTCCGATATCAGGTAACGATAATGGGGATGATCTATCCTGTCCTACCTTTGGAGTAGCTAGTGGGTCCCACCACTTGAATGTGGCCCGTCTTTTTATTTCTTTATTCAAGTCTTCCTTCAATTTGGTAAACTCTGTATTCGAGTATAAATCCCTATTCACGCAATCACCTCCATTATGACATGTTCCTTTATAATCTCGGTTTCGTATCATCCTTCATTCAATTATATATTATATACATAGAGAAGGAGGTAGAATAAATGATACCGGTATGTTTAGTATGTAATACGATCTACAATGTTCATACACAATTTCCTAGAGCAAAAACGTTATTAGTTCCATACAACAAAGAAATTGGGGACTTTATAGAAGAACATGAGGAATTCTGTCCTACCATGTCTTGTAGTGGAAGTATCATTAGGATAGACGAGAATATGATTGACATCGTATTTACTCTCAACCGCAAGGGGTATAAAACTATTGGATGCTGTTCATCTCATTCATGGACTACTGTGGGCGAAATGTATATTCTCTTTAGGGAACCGTATGAAGAACTTACCAGGAACATTCCTCCTATGTTTTATGTGAAGGATGGCTCTAAAGGTAGATACATTAGACATATGGGCGATACTGAATATTTCACTATGCTGAGTTTGTTATCCACCTGGGTAAAACAATTGCCATCGATCAAATGATAAATATAGTAGGAGGGTTGTTAAATGAATGAAAAGGAAATGCTACTAGAAGCATTGGATAGACTCAATAGAACTACTGATGAGTTGGGTCGTATCAAGAGAGCACTTGAGGCAGTTCAACAAGGTATTCCATTCAATGAAGCATATGATGAAGAATTATATTCTGAAGCTTCCGTTAGAAGTGACGGAAATAGAGCTACATCATATGTGACTGTTATCATTGTGCATTTATTCAAATTGAAATATGGTGATAATATCTATGGTCACAGTAACTTACTTGATGAGATTGAAGAAGCCCGTAAACAGATTACTATTATAACGAAATGGGACGCAGAAGATCGAGATCTTAACATTGTAAAACATACTGATGCTCCCTTAGCTTACATACGTGCTAGGAACGAATTCAAAAGAATCTTAGAGAAGAATCCTAAAGAGTATAGAATCAATGTGGACTATATCAGGAAGATTCCTATAGACTCACCATGGAGTCTGAAACAGCTTATGGATGATGACCCAAATGAGTTGATAGAAAATATATAAAATCTACAGTGGGACTATTAAGTCCCACTGTATTCTATTTTTTTGATCATCGCCATACATTCAAGAAGCTTTAAGTTTTCTAATTCTACTTCATCTACCACTAGTAACGACCATTCGTCAGGAACATTATTCTTGCGAACTGGAAGATCGTAATGAGGTTTATGAATCAACAATCTATTCCAATAATAAACATTTGCTAGTGCTTCTGCTATCATCTGAATACAAATGAAAGATCCTTTTTTGTTAGGAGTTCCATAAACTGTCTGCGACATCGCTGAGCAATGAGCACAGTCATTTCCAATAGGACACTTATAACATATATCATTAGATTGAGATCTACGTGTTACACTGTCTAATAATTTTAGAACCTCAGAGTTTTCTTCCCTTCCTACCATTCCATCTTGCACAGTCCCAATGCAAAGATCATCTACATTATCTCCAACAGAAGATGGCATGTATCTGATACATGGATAGAACTGTCCATTTGGTCTTAATGATAACATTGCTCCAGTCCCGCCGCAGTTCTGGGCACCGAGACCATTAACAATTATGGAATGCTCTTCTTTTAGGTCGTTTGTGAGAGGGGATACTGTAGGACAATATACATCATAGTTTTCATCATTTTGAATATCTCTGATCCCTGTCCACATCAGACTATATTGATCATCATTCTTAAACATATTATTCCCATTGGGCCTAGTCGGGTTATAATATATTTCATATCGATCTCGCACATTTACAGTTCTACCCTCAATGATCATAGTACCAGCCCTGTTATTTAGGTAACAAGTAGGGTACTCTCCGACAGCTCGTAGAAGAACTAGAATATCACTAGCAAGATGTTGAGAGACCGTATTGACTTTGATCATTCCTGCAATATGTTTATCTTCTGGAACTTGCCATCCATCAGTTTCCAGGTATCCATCAAGAACTTTCTGGACAATATTCTTTGGTGAGTTGAAAATAGTTTCTGGGATATGTTTGGTCCAGGATGTAACACCAGACATCAGACATAGTTCGATAAACTTTCTATTTGCTTCAGATGAATTTTTGTGAATATCATACCTCATGCTGGTACGCATTTCACTCACACTTATTGTTAGTCCAGACCCTCTGAGCATATTCATGTAACTCTTGTCGTCATCATATCCTGGAGTAATAACTATACTATCTGTGTAACCATGACCATCTGCAAGATATACTCCAAATGCATATGCTAGTTCTTCAGTCAACCATTTTTCTACTTGTTTTTCTGGTAATTGAAGTATAGGTAGTGCCATTCTATCACCTTTCTTCAATTCCGAAATAGGGTAGAACCCTGGGTCTGAATAGTGAAGAACACCTTTCCATCCCATATATAGAAATTTTTTAGCAAATACCTTGTGATCATCAGTGCAATGAATTGGAAAAATTCCAGCTGCTGTTACCTTCCTATTACTTTCATTGAACCGTTTTGTCATTCTTGTTACTTTGTGAATACTACCTGATGCAGTATACAATAGTTCTCCAACATGAAGGTCTCTGATATTCTTGCTCCCATTGATCGTCAACACTTGCATGTCACCACGAAAACATTGGTTCACTGCAGCATTGTTTGCAATGATAGTGTGCTCTTCTTTTTCACCTTCATTTATCGGCATTACGGTAGGACAGAAAACTTCCCATTCGTCATTTACAAATGCAATTGATCTGATACCAACCCATGCGACATAGTGATCTTGATCTATCTCATAATGATCTTTCAGGTATGAGTTGATTGGGTTATATGATATCCCATATGATTCATCGAACGACATCTTAGATCCATCTACATCAATTGTGATTGGTTTTTGACTCATGGTGCATATTGGATATTGATTGACAGATCTCAGGAGGATTAGTAAATCATTTGCCAGATGTCTCGATATGATGCTTATTTTCAATAACCCTTCATGGTTTTTCCCTTCTGCTACTTGAAATCCGCCTGCCTGGAAGTATCCATTGATCATGGCCTGAATTATATCCTTCTTGGATTCAAATAATATCTGTGGAACTGATTTGACATTCGGTCTAATTCCAGCCCTCAGACATAGTTTGAAGAAGTTATCGTTCAGCTCTGACTTTTGGCGATATATTTCTACTCTGTCAGGTCTGTCGGTCGTTATGTTTAGTCCGGCTCTCTGAAAATGCTCACGAACATCTACCTTGTTATCTGGATCGACTGGTACCACAATGCGATTCATACTAATCGTTCCACATAGTAAGTATACCCCAAGAGCATATGCGATGTTGTTGTTTATCCAATTCTTTTTATTCTGTGACAGATCTAGAATTGGAAGAGCGATTGAGTCTCCTTCGACAAGTTCTGAAGCTTCATAAAATTCTGGTTTTTCGTAGTATGTTTCTCCTTTTTCTTGGATCATCTTTCTTGCAAATATCTTGTGATCACGAGTGCATTCAATAGGAAATGTTCCAGAAGTATGTATCTTCATATTACTCCTAGACTTCCTTTGACTGATGTTGACAATTTTATGAATGCTACCAGATGCAGTGTACAAGAGAGTATTGATATTCAGGTCTTCTATGTTACGATGGCCATCGATAGCTAACACCTGAGTACCATCCTTGAAACAGAAATTCCCGTCATATGACTTTTCTGATGTATCTTCTTGTCTCTCGTTGAAGATAGCAATGTACAAATTCTCCAGATCATTTTCCAGAATGTAATCGGCAACCTTTTTCAATTCATTGTATTCCAGAAGAGCTGTTTCTTGGTTCCATCCCTCCTCGAAAATACAATTCAGGTTGATGGTCATCATTCCATTTTCGATGAAGCTTTTTACTGAATCAAATAAGTATCTCATGTTGTCTGGAGCCAAAGTCATTTTAGAATTTCTTTCTGGAGTATGGTGTCTGTTGAAGTGATTAAGTGCAATCATGTCGATATCATAACTCCCTTCTCCACTTGGCTGGATTCTACAGGAGTCATGCAACTCCTTGTTTCCGTCTATGGATATATTGAATGATATACTACCGGCATAATCCCTGAAGAACGATTGAACTTCTTCATCAAAGTATTGTAGCCCATTGGAGCATATTGAGAGTCTGTGAAGATTAAACCATGGATGCTCCAATTCATACGTTCTGTCCAGAAAGTATTCGTAGATTTTTCTTGTCAATGTAATTTCTAGCAGAGGCTCTCCACCTATGAACTCCAATATCAGCGCTGGAGAGTTGTACCGATTGATGTAACCATATCTATCTGCCAATAACTCATCAATGAATTTCTTGGCTATATCGAAGGTCATTCTCATATCACTCTTGTTGAACATATAACAGTAGCTACAGTTGTGTACCAGGAGTCTGTTAGCAATATAAGTATGCTCCGTCGTCTCAAAATTATACACTGTTTTTGCATATTTTGCATACTCGATGGTGTATCCATCAATACGTTGGAATAAACTCTTACCAACTAAATTGACTGAACCTTTCCTCTTAATCGCAGGTCTGGTGGATTTCAGAAACTTTAGGACATCTGGTGACCCGCCTAATATTCGAAGAGTGTATACAATTTTATTAGCTGGCTGGTGAGGTTTATCATAGTCCCATTTTATTTTCAGAAAATTAAGACCAGCCTCCACAATGCGGAGGAGTTTATTATCTGAGTTGTGAATCCTAATACATGCACCCCAGATACCACCTTCAGCATCATAAAATCCAGCCATGAATCCCATTAGAAAATCAGGATCCTTCAGTGCTTGTTTGTCCGAAAATGTCTCTTCACATAGCTTGACCCATCTTTCGTACTCATCTCTCTTGCCTGAATATAAAGTATCTCGATAACAGCCATCTTTGTGCGACATCTTGAAAGTATTCGTTGTGAAATTAAACCCAAGAGTTTCAGAGAAGCGTTTCATTCGTTCAGTCATGTCTATATCTTTGACCACAAAACGCATGAAATATCGCCGATATCCATCTTTTTGGGTACGTTTCATAACACAACCATCTCCGAGCCATCCAGCTATAAAGTATCCTTTCACATAGTTGATATGATCAACATTAGTATGATAATAATCATCAGGGTCAAATGTTGTCATTAGCAACCCATCAGATGGTCGAAGATCTCGGACATGTATCCAATCTCCGCGGGCTGTAAGCATTGGATGTTCCGGGGTAACATATAAATCCTCTTTAAAAGATGGATGACTAATCTTGTAGCAGCTTTCATCATGGTGAAATAACTGGGTAACTATGGTAGATATTAAACTTCTTTGGTGCTGGAATTCATTAAATTCTTCAAACCCCAATACTGTGTCTCCCAATTCTATATCTTCTATATTCTTGTGAGAAAAATCTTCCATAAGGATCTTAGTCCCAGCTGGAAAGCAGTTGAGATTACAATCCTCAGTTGTTTGTAGGGTCATAGAATGAACGAACACTTCAGAATCATGTCCTGTACCAATGCTGTCTTGTTGTCTAGATTCAAATAATTCTGGATATGCTTTTGCTATCCCATCATTGTATGAGTCAACATAGTACCTGAAGAACTTATCTGGAAACATATTGAACACTTTTCCATCTTCGATACTGGCATCAACATAATCCAGGTAATTCTTATTCTCTGACAACAGTAGCATTTTGAATCTCACATGAACATTATCCATTTTCACATCTTGAGCCATGAGATCTTCGATATCGTCTTTCGAGAAGTTATCTCCGAATCCCACTAGTTCAACCAGAAAATTGTACATGATTTCTCCGAAGATGCTTCTCAGTTCTAGCGCCTTTGAAATGAATTGATTTTTCATTTCTGGAAGCTTCGTTAGATCTTTATCGTTCTTCACCATGTATTTTATTCTGAATAACAACCCATCAAGATCCATAGACAGTCTTTCCATGAGATGTCGTTGGAAGATATTTAGAACGAGATCTTCGAATTGATTTTTGTAGAGGGATATGTCTTTCTCCAACTTGTACATCATCATTTGTCACGGCCTCTCCTCAAAAACTTATATTAGTGAACGTAGTGCGTCCGCTAGTTCTTCAAGTGTTATCTCATGAGCTGTACTTGTACTATTCACAAGGTTTCCTATTATCTTCCCCTTAGCACATGAAATCTTTGGAGCTATAACAGCTCTATCGTCAATCGTACGAGTAGTAACTGCTTTATTCAGAATATGTTTTTCATGCACAGCAAGTTCTTTTATTTCATTCTCTGTAATCCACTCTCTGTATGCAAGACTATTGAGACCTGGGATCTTTACATCATCCGACATTGTACTAGGATCATTGTTGACCGAATATCTGATATGACCGTCCATTGTTCCTGGAAGTATTTGAACTGACCGCAGAAACACATCGTAGAAGGAAACTGTTTCTTCTCCGTCATCAGGGTCAGTATCTAGGATGGCTGGAATGTCCAACGATAATCCATTCACCGTTTTCTTGAAATACTTCGGATCAAATATTGATACATTTTCTGTACCTTTGATATCCCAGAAGTAAATGTCGGATGGATCTCTTCTACACACTGCGATTGCACTCTCGATCTCGAATGGGTCTGGACCTCTGGTTATGATATATGCATGTCTGTAATTGTCACTGCTCGCAACAGGAAGTTCTGATTGATTATCGATAACCTGAATATTTGATATCCATTCATTGATCTTTGGTAATGTATCCTTGAACGCAACAAGTCTATCTGTAATAAAATCCGATACTGCTCTAGTAGTTGGATACATCGTGTGGTTGTTGTCGATTGTGGCAGTAAAGATCATAGCCTTGTTGTTGGTATTTTCTCTTCCCTCAAATAAATCGAAATGGGCCATCTTGTCCTTGATATGACCATCTAAATCACTCGCTACAGATCCACTACCTCCACTACTTCCACCAGAAGAACTGCCAAAATCAATCTCATCTACCCTATCCCACAATGTGGATAGCAATCTCCTGATATCCGGATGTGTGTTACTACTGGTAGAAAGATTGTGAAGTCCAACCCTAGCATCTGCAAATTTGACTAATTTGTCATTTAGATTCAAATCGTCTACAGAAACACTGTGCGGGTTAGTGGTATCCTTCAAGTGTTCATACAATGGATCCAAGTTGATATTGAAGTTGTAGACTGACAATATATCCATCACAGCGCTTCTCTGTGGAACTGACAATGGTTTATCTATATCAGAGGTGTTGTCTACTCTACCAAGACCAACATCGTTTGACGTTACTGTAACATCCCCACTCTTGCCATTCACTGTAGTTACTGGAAATTCGATATTGCCTAGTCCACCTGTTATTATCTCATACCGAAGATCAGCAAGTATTTCTCTCAGATTTTTTTGAGTTGGATGTAGATGGTCGAATACCTGATCCAGTATTGTTGGTGGATATATTCTACTTATCTGACTACTCTTCGGATTATTTTCATCATCAAAGACAAATAAGTCTCTGAGTAGATTATCACTCAATCTATTGTTTGGCATGATAGAAACCTCCTTGGGTATTGGGATGTCATTACTTATGTCTTCGTTCTGGAGACTTCTAATGAAGTGTAAAACGTAATTATATATTCTTAGATATGCATATTTCTCGATTATATATTATATACGTAGGAGGTGAGAATATAATGAATAGATCGTACAAGTTTAGGATATACCCAAATGACTCACAGCAAATACAGATACAGAAAACATTTGGTTGTTGCAGGTACATTTGGAACCATTTCTTATGCCTTAGGAATAAGACCTATGAAGAGAATAAGACCTATGAAGAGAAGAAGAGCTATATGACATACAATAGCTGTAGTAGGGAGTTAACTAAGCTGAAGAAGGAATTGGAATGGTTACAAGAACCGGATGCCCATGCACTGCAGGCATCGCTGCAGAATCTAGATATGGCCTTTCAGAACTTCTTCAGGAAAGTAAAGTTAGGTGACACTCTGGGCTATCCTAGGTTCAAGAGTAAGAAGAACAGGAGTATGTCCTATACTACTAAATATGTTGCTGGTAATAACATTCAGATAGTGAGTAACTTTGTCAAGCTACCAAAACTTGGTAGTGTAAAGTTTAGAGGAAGGTGTGACATCTCTGGTAGGATTCTGAATGCTACTATATCACAGGTACCTAGTGGAAAGTACTACTGTTCTATCTGTTGTACTGATGTAGAACCAAAGGTTCTACCTATCACAGGTAACTCCATTGGGTTAGATTTGGGTATCAATAAGCTGATTACTACATCAAATGGAAAGACATACAAAAACCACAGGCATCTGAAGCAGTATGAACTCAAGCTAGCTAATGCTCAGAGAGTACTGTCTAGGAAAGTAAAAGGTAGTAAGAACTGGAACAAGGCTAGGATCAAGGTAGCTAAAATATATGAGAAGATCACTAACCAGAGATATGACACATTACACAAAGTTACTAGTTCACTAGTTAACACCAATGACATTATCTGTATTGAAGATTTAGATATCCAAAGCATGAAAACCAAGTACAAGGATATCAATAAGTCGATATATGACACAGCCCTAGGTGAACTAGTAAGACAGCTGGAATACAAGTGCGAGTGGTATGGGAGAACACTACAGAAAGTTGATAGGTATTACCCATCCAGTACGACCTGTAATAATTGTGGTAATCGTGGTGATGTTGGGTTGAGGCTGAAACATTGGACCTGTGATAGCTGTGGTATCCAACACCATAGAGACTACAATGCTGCTAAAAATATTCTCAAAGAAGGATTACGATTAATAGGATAAAAATATATTTAATAATGAACTAGGAGTAATAAATTAGAAGCACAATAGTACGATAGGGCATATCGGAAATATAGCCTGTCTAACCACAGGAACCTGAGAGGGATGCCATATTCTATTTGTGTGTGATACATAGTTTATAAAATTTCATGAAAAGGATGTGAATGTGGGATGTTAGTCAATCCAAAGAAGGTTGTATTTGAGAAGACGAATGACATAGTCGATTATGTCACTCAAGGATTTCTTCCACCACCTGAGAGGTACTTCCATCAAGTGATTAGGAAGCTGAGGAATCCTGATCTAAATGATTCCAGGAGAGGACAAGAAGCCATCATCTTGGATGATGTTGTACCAGAAGAGGAACGTGCAACTATCGACGTTATTCTGACAAGGGTACATCGGAACAGAATAAGAAATCGTAATAGATTCCTTATTGGGCTGGGTACCGTTGCTACAGCATTGATGGTAAACTCTTCAATGAAGAAAAAGAAGAAAGCCAGACTCGAAGAAAAATTCATCAAAGAATTCGAAGATGAGTTGTACGACGACGAGGAAGAAGACTATTGAGAAAAAAATAAACCGTGGGATTACCACGGTTTATTTTTTTATTTAATTTGGAACTCCATGTTCATATCGTTTATCTTTCGCTTTACTCCCTTGAGTATACGTTCTTGATCTTTGACTTCAATCACAACAACATCGTCAATATCTCGAACGTGTTTCTTGTCAGTAAATATGGTACGATATCTGTTGAACAACGCTCCATCTTTTCCATGAAGATACCCGGGCTGATTTGTCAGAACCCGAAGAATTCTTCTTTCGTCCACAATCTTTTTGAATCCAATCATCTTCAATAGTAGGATAAATTTATTCCTCTTTTTTGATTCAATGTAGTATGTGGCAACGTTGAACTTTATCTTCAGGTTTGATTCGATAACCCAATTCTCAAAGAAGTGTTGAATCTTGGGGTCGTACAGTGTAGCTTGTATTGCAGTTCGTTTCATACATTACCCTCCTGGAAACTCCAATGAGATCACTCCTGTAAATCATTCAGCATCATGGCGAACACGTCGCATTTATTACGTCTTTCACAGTAGTGACATTCATCCAATGTTGTTAGTTTCCCATTCTCATCTTGTGTGCAAGTAAAACTTGTGTCACGATTCCTCATAATTAGTTACACTTCCCATCTCCTCATCTCTCTTTTGGTTTGATATTGATGATGATCCAACTCTGCATCTACCTGTTATCTGACAATTCTCATCTGCCATCAATGTTATGGTATCAATGTTACCTACTATTCTTGATGTAGACGTAAGGCGAATTGCTGAGTCGGATATTATGTTACCTTCTACGGATCCTGCAACTATAACTAGTCCTGCGATAATATCTCCAATCACTTCTCCACTTGGTCCAATTACAAGAGTATTTTTAATATCGATGTTTCCGCGAAAAGATCCATCGATACGAATTGACCCTTCCGATGTGTTAGGTCCCTTGAGACATGCAGCGTCAATCGTAACGTTCTTTCCTATGATTGTCTCTGGAATGTCATGAGGTCTTCTTTTACGTCTTATCACACGTTTCACTCCTTCAAAGCCTTAGTAATAGATCGCTTAGGTATAAATCACCTGGCAACACATGCTGGATTGGATATTCATCTATTTGAATCGATTGTATCCAAGTATTCCAATTGAGCCAGAGTAGTTTTATGAACTCTTCATCGTTACCTCTATCCAAATATCTTTCCATGTAGAGTTCTTTGGAACAGATATGAGGATACACGATATCATATCTCAGATCATTCTCTTTTAGAGCTTTCCTTACGACCTCGTGAGAACTGACCAGGATTATATCAGCGTAACCGATGTTGCCTTTGATGTGCTTCATATAGTTATTAGGAAACTCGGGATTTCTAACTCCCGGAGATATCCATGAGAATGTACTACTGTCAGAGTCTAGGATGTTTAGATAGAACTTAGCTCGGTGTTCATATACCCAGGATTTTCCAGTTCCAGGAAAACAGCTGAATACTCTGGTATTTACCATTGGAATCCTCCTATCGATAAAATTCTGAACATATAACCTTGGCTGACTCAATAGGATCTACTGGGTTATCGTGACTAAGGATTCTCCATATTCCACCAGATATTTCATCTCCTAATTCAATCCATCCATTGTTTCCAACACCGAATTCAACCTTGAAGTCGATTAGCTCATACCCATACATCTTCAGCTCGATGGAGAGAATTCTAGCTATCTCGTATGTAAGTTTGATACAATCGTCATAATCGTGTCCTGATATTAGGTTCAGACCTATTGCAGAATCCCTGAGAATTCTAGGATCTCCAAGATCATCACTCTTCAGCATGGTTTCTACAATTCCACCTGGTCCAAGATCGCTCCCTTGTTTAACCCCATACGTTTTGCAGAAGCTTCCCCATGCTCTTCCTCTCCAGACGAATTCGATCGGGAACATCTTCAGCTCATTTACAAACATTTTTCCTTGTTCTACATCACATCCTTGGTAATGAGTTGCTACATCATTCTCTTCCAACAACTCAAAGAAATGTTTACTAAGTAACATTGAGGCCATACCCATTCCATCTATCTTCAATGAAATTTGATTCGCTCCAGGATCAAATACTCCATCTACTCCGGTAGCATCATCCTTGAATACTAGGGTACAAGTGCCATTCCCGTTCCTCTCAATATTCTTAGTTTTACCCATAACGTCCTCCTCTAAAAATATTAGGTGGGAGGGAAGTCGTATCCCTCCCACCTATTATCAACATAAAGCACTGTTCCCAATCATCACACAATAAGGATCATCGCATGGTTCTTGGAACTCAAGCAGGTAGTTCTCTTTTGTGAATTGATTGGCAAATTCCCTCATCTGATGCACTTTTACATTCTTCTCAAATACCGGGATCTGTTCATGATATCTGAATCCCTGAATCCTATATGTAACCTCCACGCTGTCATATATCTTCAGGTAGAATGTTTTGAACTTCAAGATTATTCCATCCTGCATTCCTGCTGTAGAAATACTTGTTGATGGAAGAGGGAATAACGTATAGAGTTCGTCATTGGTGACCATTAGACATCACATCCTTCTTTACTAGGATGTCGTCAAATGATTATTTTACAACGTTCCCGTTCTTATCTTTTCTGACTTTCGTCTGAAGATGTTTCGGGACAGGACTCTTAGCTCTGATCTGAACAGAATCCTTGGTGGTAATAGTGGTGGTTCCAAGTTCTTCCTTGCTTTTGATATCCCTAACCTGAACGGTCTTGGTCTTTCCCTTGACAGGAGCCAAGTAAATAGAACCACCCATTTCTCCAGTGGCAGGAATATCGAACTTCTTGCCAATTCTCATTTCTTCTCTGACGAGGTAAGGGATAGCTTCTGCCATACCTGCAGTGGATATTTCACAAGTATCCAGAACAGCCAATTCTGACTTTTGAGGATACTTGGCATTCGCCACTGTCTTCTTCAGATCAGCACGAATTAACTCACTGAGATTGACGGAAGTTTCTTTTCCATCTTTCCCCATCACCTTAACCTTGTGCGTAGTGTCGTTCACATACGCATTGGTTCTCTCTGCGAATCCAGCCTTAGAGAAAGAACCTTTGCCGGTAACAGTTTTGCCTTCATTACCAGCACCTTTTGCCTTTGTCAAAACTTCTTTGACAGACTTCATAGCACACTACTCCTTCTAAATATATTTGAGTTGGAATAACTTTAATCTATGAGTCTGTACCGTAGAACTTTTTAATACGGCATTTACCCATAGTTTGGAATAATCCCAACCCCGTACAGTAATAATATATAAATGAAAAAATATGAAGTACCGGGAATTCCCGGTACTTCATATTTTCATTTTTTATCTGCCTTGTCAAATCCTTTTTGAAACTCATTTGACATGTTGATCAACAAATCATATTCCTTGGAAATATCTTTGATGGTATCAGAGGCTTCCTTGTAGGAGCTTTCCAGTTCAACTGATGTTTGTTTCAGATCACGTACTATTCTTTCATCTACTTCATGTAGAGCATTTACCAAGTGAATGTTTATTCTCATCGACAGTATTGTCATCTGTTCGATGATGCTGTCTCTTTTCTTTTCCGCTTGAACTAACTTTTGCCGTAGTGCTTTTTCCTTGTCAATGAATATTGTTTGTTCATCAATCTTTTTGATTAATTGGGATTGGTTCTTCTGAATCTTTACCGTTATTACTGAGAATACACCGGTAATAACTGTGATTAGAACAGTTGCAATAGTAGGATCCATCGTCATTTCCCTCCTTCTCGCTTACTAGAGTATATGTCGTCATATTTCCTGTAAGAGAAATTGTCGATCAATCTCTTCTGGCTACCTTGCATAATCTTCATGTAAATCATCTTGTCAACAAAGTTTGTCTTGAGTGCATAAGCGAGAATTATGAAAGTTGCCAGATACGTGAGTACATGAGGGAACGTATAATCCAACTTACTCATATCAAGACCGTAAATAAATAGATACTCTTTGTCCATTACTGGGACGTATATCCAGTGGAACCAGACATCATACCCATCTTTGTAGTGGATCTCAATCAAATCTCCATCGACCGAATTTAGAACCAAGTCATACAACTCACTGCCTATGCTCATATCCAGTACCATATCAAGTTGAACATCTGATGCTGGAGATATCATATTCATGTCTTCGTCATACACATAGATATCAATTGCATCTATCTTATTTATTGATGTCAATATTGGAATGGTGCTGCTCTGGAAGCAATCACTATCACACGTCTTTTCTATAATAGATTCGGTGATTTGATAGAAGCTCTGCTGAACGATCTTCTGTTCTGCTTCTATATTTATTCTGATGATTGTTATCAAAAATATGAGGGTGATGATTGCTGCTAGTGGTAATAGTATATCCATCACATTTGAGATTATTCCTCGCTTGAAATCCATTAGAACCTCTCCTCCTTCTCTATTATATTAGAACGTTGATGGTTATAAAGAAGTTTATAGAGGGTGGGCTATAGCCCACCCTCTATGTATTAGCGACTATACAGACGATATACTGACTCTATGCTATCTCCCTCTGAGAGAGATATACTTGGTCTAGTGAAATGAGTGAATAATCTCAATGACTCATAGTCGTTCTTGGCTGAGTTGTACCATCCACTCACCAACCCAAATTCATTTATCCTAGGAGTGGAATTAGTAGATGTGAAGAATCCCCTACCATCTTCATGGTTCACTGAGAGGTTCATCTCAACATATGACTCTATTGGTATGCTTGATGTTGAAGAGAATGCGCTATCGTCCACTATTGCCATTTCACCTGGGTTATCGGTAACCCAAACGTGTATTATCCTTGGAGGAGGAGAATCGAACTTTTTCACGAAGTATGATGTGATTGGGTCCATTCCAGCAGATCCAGCAAACGTGGTAACCTTGCCGAAGTACTGTCCACCAAGTAGGGTTGTTCCATCATTACTCATTCTGAATGGAACAGCTCTGAATAGGGTTCTCCTCTTGTAGTCAGGAGCAATTGCAGTTGTATTATCTTCTCTAGCACCACCATCTCCCATCATGAATCCAAACACATAATTTAGTGCCGATATGTTGATTCCTGGGTTGATGATGGATGAAGGATTACTAATACTAGTTTCTGCGTTGTAGTGAATCGATTGATATTCTGGTCTCTGAACTCCGATCTTCATCATTGGAGATTCATCATTCAGATCTCCAACCCTGAGAGTAGACTCTTGATCAAGTCCGATATTGAATAATTTATTGAACACGAATTGGTAGGCGCCTATTGGAACAATGTTTTCTCCTCGATACAACACCTCTTCGAATTCAGTTCGGTACGACTGATTTCCGAATGGATCTATGTATGGAACAACTTTCTTGTTCTTACCGAAGATTATTTCTCCTCTGAACCCATGACAATTGTCACTAGCTCTAATTCTCTCTTTGATCCTAATCTTTTTATTCATTCGTATCCTCCTCAGCGGAATACTCCAACCCTGTGATTTTTTTGTATTCCTCAGGACTAAGTACTTTTTTTGCTACAGCGTTCTTCACTCTACCCAGACCCCATAACCCTGTCTCGTAGTATTCTTTGACCTTATCGAACATCTAGATCCACTCCTCCCATCATTGCAATGTAATCTATATCAGCTCTGATTTGTTTCATCTGTTGTTCTTCCGATTCATATGCAGAGAACTCTCCACCGATTACTTCATATTTTGTGATGTCGTATTCAGGTATGTCGTGATACTTCAGTACTGATTCCCCATCATTGAGTAATTCAATATCGAATCCATTCTCTGTTGGGATCAAAAGTGCCTTGTTGAATTGCACATCATCGTATACTACACCATCTATCTGCAATATCATTCATCATTCATCTCCATTCGCTAAACCACTGTACCACCTGTAGCTGTTGTACCTGCAGCTGTTGTATTTGGTAAGTTGGCTACTCCTTGTATTCTACCCATAGTCTGAACAGCATATTTCTTACCAGTGATTGTTTTAGTTGTAGGGTTGTCATAGTTAGCAGTAATAAATCCGCCACGATATGAATATAATATTTGCGAAACTGTCATATTACTAGCCCATGATAGCTCTGCTCCTACCATACATGTTCCGCCAACCAGAACGCCAATGCAACTACTTCGTTTTGGTCCATCAAAGGTAACAGTGTTTACAGCTACATTTGACTGATTGACACAGATGTCCATGTTAGCATCTTGGGAATAGAAATAGCACCAATCGATATACCCTCCACTATTGCGACTAAAGTGTAGGGTCCTTGCAGATGGATTATTGGTTTCAAATCTTATTCCAGCAACACGCCCAAATGCACTGGATATATATTGTAGTGCACCATCGTCAGTACTTGTAATCACAACCGCAGATGGGTTTATTTCATTTCCAGTAATATTCAGATTGAGTCCATCTATCACGCATCCACCTTCATATATCCCATCGGCAAGATACAAGGTATTAGTTCCATTCGGAGCAGCTTTTTCTGCAATTCTGTCTACTGCGTATTGTATTGTCTTCCATGGTTTATCTGCAGTCATTCCATAATGTTTCGAATCATCTACTCCAGTATCCCCATTTACATAATATGCTGATTGTAGTACTCCCTCAATAGCCATTTTACCCAATGATATTTGATTTTTTAGAATATCGTATTCCTCGGTGGTGATTTTAGCAAATGTTTTCTTCACTACACGCCAGTACCAGTTGGCAGTAATTGTAGACCAGTTGGTTGTGGCATAAAGATACCTACCGAAATTTACAGCATGATAGCCATACACACCAAACCCATAAGAAGTAGTTCCTGTTCCTATTAAACGCGAACCTGTAGAAGGGGGTAAGTAAAATAAATCTGAAACTATACTCCAAGCAACTCTGTCATTTGAATATTGTAACTCAATAATGTCAGTTAACGGATTAACTGGTGTAGGCCAATCCAAGTATTTCATAACCCAATTGCTAAGAGTTGCTCTCATCCCCAAGCTTCCGTTTTCTCGATTTACAGTTGCACTTGATGCACCATCAGTGGCTGTGTTGTCGTCATTACTTGCATACTCAATATTGACAATCATCCCGTAATTACTGATAACTGATTTACTCCAATCCTCATAGTCACCTACAAAACCATTGTCAACAGCTCCTATGAAGAGGTCATTAGCTGTTAAATTACCAGAGTATAGGAGAGCAAATTCAATTGATGGAAATGAGCCAGCTGCATGTACGCTGGACTGTGCAGAACTTGCCAATAAATGATATGCGAGGTAATCCCCTTGCTCCATCCATCGGCATAGCACATTACTGGGCATATTGCTTGAACTAGAATTTCTCATATAACTGTAAGTAGTTGCCGGAATACTAACATCATCCAAATTATATGTCACACGAGATGAGGTATCGGCGGTAGATGACGCTGCAGGAGATGACGCACTGAAAACATACAGCCCGGTAACAGGGGCTACAAATCTATCTCCCTGCAGCATCCCAACTTCACCATTAATAAACGTGAAAGTCATTTTCTTCCACACATTCGCAACAAGATTAGTATCATTTATCCTTGCTTGTACTCTTCTTGTGGATTGTTTCAACATGCCAGCTACCCAATCATCAAATGAAGCTGTATTGGTTTCAGGATTTAATGATTTCCATGTTTCATATGCATCCCATGTTGATATGTCGATGGATGAGTTAAGGGTGATGGAGAACGTTGCTTCATAAGCTCCTATCACACCAACATTACCGCGATAAGCCCATAGTGAAACATTAGCATCTTTTGTAAGTTTTCGTGTGACGTTGAGAGTAGGAAACCAATTTATATTACTCGTATTCACTGAAAGAGCTATGCTTGAACTCTCTACAAAAGTATTAGGTGAGTTGAGTAGTAGGTGTAGGTAAACCTGAGTTGCTGGAGCAAAATATCCATAATTTACAGATATTTCATACAATCCATCCTTTGGGCATATCCACTCACCCGTAGAATTGACAGTAGCAGCGTCCCCGTTATCAGGTATTAATTTTACTTTAGTCCATGAATTAGCTGCTAAGCTTCTCGATTCCAATGTTCCATTAACTCCTATTACTTGTCCATGAGGTACATATGGTGCATGACTATGACCTTTATCTGATTTAATATCATCTATCTTTGTTAGTACCCTCTTCAGATTTGAGGTGTCAATTATCTTGTTCACTGATATCACCCTATCTATATGACTGTACCGCCTGTGGCTGTTGTACCTGCAATAGTAGCTGCGGGGAGGTTAGATAAAGTTTCTAACCTACCCATCTGGGTAACTTGATATCTTCTTCCTGTTATGGTCACACTACTAGTGAATGATGTTGCTCCAGAAACAATAACATTCCCCATATGATATGAATGCACTAAATTGGTAACTGTGGTTGGATCAATGACTTTATTATTATTCCATGGCCATATTACCCCATGATAAGAAGCTCCAAGAATACTTCCTCTTAGTGGTCCGGCGAAATTAACATCATACAACCTCACGAAGGAAGATTCAGATGACACGTCATATTCATTTACGACATTGGAATAGAAAACGCAGTTAGCTATTCTACTATGATTATTCCATGCTCCAAGAAATGTTCGTAGGGTTGATCCTTCAAATCGAATGCCGCTGATATATAAGTCGCCACCTAATGCTTGAAAGGTACGTCCAGATAGACTCTTTATTGTTACGGCATTTGGTGTAACATCATTTCCTATTACATTAATATTCATACTTTCTATTTCAACATTTTCCACATATATCCCATTGGCAATATATAACGATATTCTCCCTATGGGAGAACATAGTTTTTTCATACTATCTATTGAGTGTTGAATTGTTTTCCAAGGTCGTCCTTCCGATCCATCACCTGATAAATCAGATCCATTAGCTCCATCAACATAAAATTCATCAATCACTGTAGAGAACAACAAAAGTGTTTTTTCTAATTCCTCGATGTTCATAGTCTCTACATCTTCGAGTGTTATTATCCTTGATATGTTCACCATGTTACCATGGAGATGATCCAAGTTGGACTTCCTATCAAGTTTACTCTTGATAGCACTCATCAGATGCTGTAGATTACTTACATCAATAACATTGTTCATCGGCATCACCTCCTAATAAAATTATATTATGGAGTTGGTTTCTGTGAACCCAGAGGAAAATATTGAGAAGAAGCTATACTTATGTAAGTATCAGGTAAAGAGTTTTGTTATCATGAAAGACGATGAAAAGATTGAGTTGGATCATAGTAATATCTTGACGGTCGAATACGTGAACGATTACGAGTTCAATTTGATGGCTATTCTCAAGGTTACCCTGAGAGTAGATGTTCGTAGAAGATTGTGGATTCTGAAGAATAAAAAAGAGATAGTTGTGAAGTTTGAGTTTGATAAATTCGGGATGGATACCGATATCGAAAATCCCATAACATCTCCAGAAGAAGTTTGGAACCTTGAGTTCTCTGTTCACTTTAATGATGAAGACGAAGCAACTGACATCAAGGTCTTAGAAGAACGATTAGCTCTGAATGAGTCTACTGACTTCAACTTGAATTATATCGATGAAGAAAACTACTACGAAACACAAAATCTATTGGATATCTATCTATTCAACCCAAAGCTATTGAAGGCATCCAGAAAGACTGTTAACAGAGTTTACACAAATTCAACTATTCAAAATGTTATTGGGGAAATACTTACTCAGACCAAACATAAAAACGTATTGATGAGTAAGTTGGAGAACGATGAAGTTTATAGAGAGTTGTTGCTCCCAGCTAATCCAGCGTACAAAGATTTGATATACCTGGACCAATACTACGGGTTGTACAAAAAAGGAGCTCTAATCTACTATGATATCGATACACTGTATATTCTGAACTCGAATGGAAAAGTTACAGCCAAGAGAGAAGACGAATGGACAGAGACATCTTTCATGATATCAACATTAGATCAATCTGTTCCTGGGAATGGAATGATCCGAGTACAGGGAGAAAATATATTCTACCCAACTATTACCGAAATGGATATCAATCCACAGAAGTTTAGTATCAGTAAGAATGTTGAACTAGGCAGTGAAGCTAAGATGGTTGTTACCGATGATGTCACAATCAACGTGTATGAAGCCGATCAATCATACATAGATGAACGTAATGAAAGAATTACATTCATCAAGAAAGAAAACAAATACACCGGAGAAGTGATCAAGACTAGAATGGAAGAAAACGAATGTATTATTTACATCAATGGTGATAATCTGGACATCAATGCATTCACACCAAACAAAACTTTCAGAGTGATCTTCGATGAACCACTGAAACATGAGAAGTATGGGAAGAATGAATATCGATTAGCATATGCATATCACTACATTAAGCTTGAGACAGAGCACTACATGAGCTCTTCACATAGAATCATTTTGAAAAAATCTGATGATCCTGAAAAGGAGTAAATTGGGAGGGTGCGCTTGCACCCTCCCAATACAGCATCCGAAATTCTCCATCATAAATTGTCTAGCCATTTCATTTGGTGGATTACCAAACTCTATCCAATCTTGTTTGTTTACTCTAGACTCAAGTTCCATTTAGCATACCTCAAGAAGTATTCTTGACACCAAACGACTTTCTTTCATAAAAGCTCGTTTATTTTTCTTCAGGTTGCTATCAAAGAACTCATCAAAGTATTTTTCAAGTTTAGAAGCCTTGTTATCGGTTTTTATTATTTCGAGAATTCTGCTGGCCTCGCAATGATACTCATCATTAGGAGCTCCATTGATGAGCAAATATAGAGGGTCCCAACCACTTATAATAGCGCGTATGCTAAAATACATGTTCCTTTCTTCTTCGTCTAACTGCGATATTTCGTATTCTATTTTATCCCCAACCATGTTTCTACCCTCCTAACTATCACCCCAAGGTGATATTTGTCGAACTCACTTACATGGAATATTGTTACAATAGTACCTTCTGTATTCTCAGAGACCGATATAGCAGTTGCTCCATCCGATGATACATATAGACGTGTTTTTCCATCAATTTTGTTGCTAAGCTTGCTTTTTTGATTGAACATGAACATTGAAGTGTCTATAATATACTGCGCAAGCTCAACTGGTTTGATTTCATCAGGGTTATCACGACCCATTCTTCTAGCCAATTTTTGCTTCATTTCTCTGGAGTTAATCATGTTCATTGCGTGTCCGCTAATTTCAATATCCTCTGGTAGTTTAATCGGTATACTATTCAATGGTATACCCAACTTTTTCGATTCGTCTCCTTGTTGTTCTTGCAATCCCTGGATGTCTATCAATTGTTTTTTGGTGAGATGATACTTTGCTCTCACGATAGACGACATATTATTGAATCTGTCTTTTATGCTTGAGAACGTTACTTCCGATAAATATGTGAGAGCAGCTTCTGTAATGAACATTTTGTTCCTTGGTAGGTACTCTTTCAGCTGTCCTTCCCTTATCTCCTTAGCGTACTCAGTGCACTCATGGATATTCAGGTAGTTTAAGTTAGTTCTATCCTTATTCAGTCTGACGTACAGCAACTTAGCTGTCTCCTTTTCACTCAACCCAACATACTCTTTGACAGTACCAACAGCTACTCCAGGTGGATCACCGATATCAACTCTGACTGTTTCTTTTAGATAGTCCATAACTTCCTCCTATTGAACACTAATCCCATTCTCAAATATAGTGCACAATCCCATTTCTGCGTCTAGACCTAGTTCCTCATTTTGCCACAATGGGGCTTCATAGTCATGACGAACCGCATCAAATACTTCCTTATTTCTAAGGCCTCTGAAGTATGGTTCATCGATGTACGGAGTCATATCAAATATTACTTTTTCTCCGGTGTAAAACTCTACTAGTATTCTGTAATTCTCTAATGGGATGACATCCACAATACCCGCCAAATCATTGTCATCTGTCATCAACACTCCTCTACTGATATGCATATTATATCCTCCTATGGAAGTATTTTCACCTTTCCTCCGGCTTTCAGTATCTGCCAGTTTTCATCAAGACCGTCTTTATGAGAAGAGATCCAGCGATAGACACTTTTTACTTCGTCACTTGTCAATGGAGATTTCGAACTATTAACTACAAGCGAGCCATCGGCAAGAAATACTGCTTTCCTTCCAGCCTTCCAGGCATGAATATGAGGAAAGTTCTGATGGACTGGTTCCATTCTCATCCTCAATGTAATTTTATCCGGTGTCTTACCCACCTCACCCATCTCTGTAATGATATCATTGACAATGTTTAACTCAAACTCTTTTCCAATATCATCCATTTGAACAACAACTCCTTTTCTTTATCTAGATTAGAATATATAATTCAGATTGGAGGATATACTCTAGATCACAATTGTCAACGACTTGACAGCTCTAGTAATTGCTGTGTATAATAGCATCTGCTGTAAATCAGGATCATTCTCCTGATTGTTATCTACTATGAGTGTTACTTTATCCCAGTGAGATAATCTGCTCATCTGTACAGTAAGTGCATATGCATATTCAAAGTTGGCAATTTCATCTGGTATCATTTGCTGAGATGGGAGCTCTACCTTGTTAAGGTAGTGTCTATTGATAATGAGACCAGTGAATGACTCATGATAGAATTCAGGCTGAAAGTCAACATTGACGTACTTTGTTCCAACTGCATGTTTGTTCACCTTTGGCAATGTACCAACAGTTCCCTTGGATAAATACACTTTCACTTTTTTGTTGTCTTGATTAGTAATCTTCCTGCTGTACATTGTATTCATTGCCACTACTCTCTCATTTGGTACAGTAGTCATATCCTTCCTCTTCAGTATCCTCTCCCGGTATATTCGGTTGATACTATCTCTGAGAGTATCCGATATGGCGATATTCATATCAGATGATCTGAGGTTGAATAGATTGATCTGCTTTCTTGGAACAATTGATACATTATCATAGTTACCGTAATCTAATCTTTCCCTGTTCAATATCTTGTGGGCAAAATATGCGATGGGATCTTTTAGATACTCTGGGTTGAGTTCATAGAGTTTGATATTAGCATCTCTCAAGAATGTGTACGTATCCGATGCTGGAAGCAGCATCGGATCTTTCAGAAGTATGATAGGAATACCAAATGTGGATAGATCCTGGATAGTCTGGAAGTTCAACAGAGATGAGTCCAGTACTACGATCAACTTGTATTTCACATCGATTCTTTTTCTGACTTCCTTTTTCCATTCATATTTGACTTCCTTGCTGTACCCATTTACTACTGGAAGAGATTCAAAATCTACTATCCGAATGTAATTATATATTATAGGGTATATGTAATACGAGTGATATTTTCGAAATGCCAGCTCAAGAACTTGCTTCTGATTCGGTGAAAGATACATTACTTCTCTGGCGTCTAAATTAGTATTTTCAATGAACAGTTGAACTAATTCCCAGGTACCTGTACCAATAACTCCAGAGATATCTATGAACTGCTGAGTGTACTTGTTGTACCAACGATCTAACTTGGACAATGAGTAGTACTGATCTGTTGTGAGATTCAATATAATCACCTCAGTGTGTGGTATAAAAATTTATAAAGGAGTGAATTGGATATGATGAAACTATTTGTGAAACGTTTACTGTGTCAGCATGATTACGCGATACAGCTTCAACAATATGGTGCATCTTCTAGTATGATATTCATATCCGGTTCAAAGTCTTCTAGAAAATGTTCTAAATGTGGAAAAGTCAGGAGGGGAAGATGGTATGATCTCTAGGTTCTTCAAACAGTTATTCTGTAGGCATCGGTTTGGTTTGGCCCATTCGTACAAGATGGATGGTGGTATGACAAAGGTTGTTGTGTCTCAATGTAGTGAGTGTGGGAAACTTGTTACTAAAAAAATATGATAACCATAGGGAACGACTGGGATGAATTACTGAAGGATGAATTTCAGAAAGATTACTACCAACAGCTTGTAGCTTTTCTGAAGCATGAGTACTCATCTGTATCATGCTATCCACCTATGATCGATATATTCAATTCACTGAGGTACACTGCATGTAGAGATATCAAGGTGGTAATAATTGGGCAAGACCCATATATCAATCATGGTGAAGCTCATGGACTAGCATTCTCAGTCCAACCAGGAATCAGAATACCTCCATCACTCTTGAATATATTCAAAGAGTTACGTGAAGACATAGGTTGCTTCATCCCGGACAATGGATGTTTAATACCATGGGCTAGACAGGGAGTCTTGCTACTAAATACAATACTGACTGTGAGAGAGGGAATAAGCAAATCTCATCGTGGTAAAGGCTGGGAAGTATTCACAGATAAGATCATAGAGATAATTGACAGAATAGGAAACCCTGCTGTGTTCATGCTCTGGGGAAGGGATGCACAACAGAAGATGTATACTGTCAATACTCACAGTCATTTGATATTGACTGCAGCACATCCTAGTCCATTAGCCGGAGATAGATTCTTTGGATGCAAGCATTTCTCACGAGCCAATGACTTCCTACAGGAGAAGGGTTACACAGGAATATGCTGGCAAATTCCAAATGTAAAAAAAGAGAAGGCCTAGGCCTTCTCTTCCTTTTTCTTTGGTTTCTTCGAAGAGGGCGGGTTTATTTGAACTGGGGGATTAACCCCACGTTTCATGAGAACTGTGGTTGCAGCCTTGTCCAATGCACTAATGTCGGCGAATATGTATCTGACAAAATCTCCTACGATACGAACTACTTCTGATACCATCAGTATGCTGTTCTTGACATTCTGTTGCTCACGTGACTTCAAGTTAGCAAATTCTTGGTTTCCTTGGGTAACGTTGAGTTTCTCACTCAGCATTTTCTGAATATCTTCCAATTGAGTCTGAAGAGAATCAGAACCATTTCCAGTGAGTTCGGTTGATAGTGCCGCTAATGCTTCTCGGTACGATGACTGATGAGTTCGTCCTGAGATATCTTTGAACGATATCGACTTGCTGTCACCAAAGTATGTGTCAAGAGCTCCTTGGTCGCCCATTTCAATAGTAGACAACTCAAATCTAACTTTCCTCAATTTATCTGAAATTTCTTTCATGGATTTGTAGATAGCCATATCATCTCTTCCACTTTTGAATGCTCCCTGTTTTGGGTTCTTGGTGTCGGATGCATCGCCTTTCCAGAAAGTTCCCCATACTTCTCCTTCTGACATCCCCTTGGCTAAGCTGAGGAAGTTTCTCACATTTGGGAATATTGTATTGTAGAAGTATTGAAGGTCTTGAGCAGCTATGTATAATTTGATGTTACCCTTGATCAGGTCACGTATGTTCTTCGGTATCCGTCCGATCTTCTTGAATGTATTATTCGCGAATCTCGGGATCTTGGCAATATTCTTGAGCACAAATGAAAGAACCTTGACTGAAAACTTTATTGCTGTCATCATCAGATCCCAGACAGATTTTGCTAACACTCCACCACCATCTGTGACCTTGTCGTACGCAACCCCTACATCCTTTGTTGTATTGGCTGTATTCCTGAAAGCATCCCCCATTTTATCCCCAAACGTTTTCGCATCATCTACCCTGGCTTCCAAGTATAATCTTTGGTCTAAAAAACTGGAGAGGTAGTTCAGGGTATCACAGAATTCAAGGTATTCGACACCCTCGAGTGTTGACTCCAGTACAACATCATCAATAGCACCCAAGTCCAATGTTAGTTCCATCTATGGTTACCACCCTTCATTGTATATGATATTATCTATCGGGTTCACTGAATTATATATTCTACAGCAGGAGGTTGATCGAAATGAAATGCATCAGTAGGTTTGAGAAATACAGAGGTGATGATCTGGATGGGATAATCCTCTCGATAAAAAATGGAACCATCAAGGTTGGAAAATACTCACATCTTGTTAAAGTTGATGGGAACAAAGTAATCGATAGAAAGGAGCTGTTCGCAGATGGAAAAAACAGTAAGAGCAAATGATGGTAATGATCTGAAGTTCAGAGAGGGACTGAGTAGTACCACCATCGTGTATAAGAGAGATTCAAATGGAAATCTAGTACTTGATGAAAAAGGAAATCCAATTCCACTGACAGAAAAACTAGAGTACTTCACAGAATAGGAGCATTGATATGGAAGAGTATACACAGTTGTCTATGTACGACAATGTTCCAATTAGGATGAATGATTCAACGAAGTGCATTGATCATCACAAGGTATACTCTAATTACCATCGAGACAAGAAATTCCCATGGATATGCGCAATCTGTGGAAAAGAAGGAGTAGATCCGTCTCTACCTCTTCCTCATACCGAATATGAGGAACTGAGAGTAAATTTCAAGAGAGTATGGGGTACTTGATGTAGAACACTACCGACCTGAATATAAATTAAAACATATACGGCAAGGTGGGATTCTATTGCAATATACGGAAAAGGAAATAAGGTACAAGTACAGCCTGGCAACAAACAAAGAAAAACAAATCAAGGTGCTTGCAGAACTAAACTGCTGCAAGGAAAGTGAAATAAGAGAAATAGTGAAGGGATACGAAGGCACAGAGATAGAGCCAGTTGTGCCATCACGCAGAGAAAAGAAATCTGAAGATCCCCCAGTAAAAAGAGACTGGGCACTGATCCTAACTGAATTGGATGATGGAGCTAACGTAAATGATCTAGCGATAAAATATCATACTACCCCTCTAGCTCTCAAACGGACCTGTAGCAAGTTCAGAAACAAGATACGACAAACCAATCTTGAACTTGCAGCAAATGACAATGGCATCAAGGTTGATCCGGAGAAAATATTCTGTGACTATCGTATCTACCAACTCATGGATATAATCAGAAAAGATGACAGTGAGAGGATAAAAGAACTAGGTAGGGAAATGATTCTGGAAATGACAAAACAGGTTGTCAATAGGTCACTGAGTATCAAGGAGGGTTGATTCCCTTGGCCAACATAGTTATCAATTCATTGGATAACCTTCAAGTGTTCTCACATGATTTGGATGAATTCTATCCTGTAGTAGAAGAGGATCAAAATAAATACAGGTGTACAATATCACTTCCAGAGAATGATGGGGAAGATAATCTGAAGTACACATTTGAGTTGTACAGTGATGACGTAGGCACTGGGTTACTCACATATGTAATAGTGCTCTGCAAAGATGGTGTGGCATATGAGATAGTTGATTTTGAATCAGTTGAGGATATACTCCCATTCACAGGTGGCAATGTTTCCTTCACGATTACTATTGATACTAGTGCATGATGAAATAAATATCAGGGGAAGTACTTCCCCTGATATTTATTTTTCAAATTATCTCTTTTTTATTTTTCAAAAATCTTACTTCATCATTTATTGACAGTCCCGACCTGTCTTTCATGACGATCTTGTGTTTTGTTTTGTGTTCGGTGTCGTACAACCCGAACTCTGTATGTTCACCTTTTCTGGAGAATAACACGAAGTGAATAACCATTGACATAGAGTCAAATAATTTCAGCATATTCGATGTCCCACCAGCATCGATCTTGTCTCCAAATACATATCTTAGGCCTGTTTTGGCAAAGTTTACGTAGGTAGACTTGAAGTGCTTGATCAATGTGATTAGTGGCTTGAACAACATTTCTGATCCAACTATGGATTGTTCGAAGTATTTCATGTGCATATTTAATTCTGTTTCCAACGCCAGCACTATCGTCATTACATCCTGCATCCATAGTTCTTTATCTCGTTCAAATCTATCATTTACTGTTAGAAGCTCATGTAGCTTTGGGTTCTTTCGATATAGATACTCCAAGTATGTTACTGGAGGGATAGCCAATCCATCGATATCCATCAGTATCTTATCGATTAGGATCTGTTTGAATATTCCAGTACTACGAATGTTTGCAGGAAGCCTAGTTTCCTTTGGTATCATTCCTCCACTAGAATTCAGTATCGGAGTATTTACTCTGAAGCAAGCTTCTCTCACTTCATCATCCGACAGTCTGTTGATAGCTTCCAAAACATCCCTCAGGGCATCTCTGTCTACTATTAATTCATCTCCATCTGAATCCATGAATATGTAATTGTCATCTGATTTCAAATCCCTGATGTCTGGTGAGTTTAGAATGTCATGAAAGTAGAGAGTACCTTTGTACGGAACATCGATGTGCCAAGTTACTGGAACATTGGTGAATGGGAAGTAAGATGGATTGGATGACATCTCATCTGTTTTTATCGCTTCCCCAGAGAAATGTCTTGGGTAGAAATGCTGGTAAACTTGCATGTCTTCACTAGAGATACCATGCTTCTCTTCTATTATTTTCATTGGAGGTTTGAAGTCCTCCAAGAAACTATTCTTTGCTATGTCATACGTGAACAGTGCTCTGTAGATAGCTTCATATTCCAGGAACTCATACCTATCAACCGATTGGGATATCTTGGTTTGTAACCATTCTCTCATCGGATACATTACCTCGTTGAACAATCTGTTGATATCTGATGGAGTTCTCATGGATAAATTTTCCATGAATAACATGATCCTATCCCGATCAACATACTTGGTATTATTCAAGAAGGTTTGGAATATTGTCAAGTCGATGTCGAAGTTGAAACCAGCGGTTGCAAATAATCCTTCATCGGATGTGATGATATTTCCACTCAACCCATTATTCATACAGGTAGCAGCTAATATGAATACCATCAAATCATAGATAGATACTTGATCAGTTCCAAATATTTCTGGAATAGTAATTGTAAACGTATCCGTGTACTCTTTGTTGTCCAGTATCAATCGTGTGAAATATATGGATTCGAATAGGTAGTTTATCTGATGAATGATAACTTCCGCCATGATATATTTGGAGTCTGCTATTGTGTAGTGAGTGTTCTTCAATAGGTCCTGAGTATCTGCAAGATCCCACCATGTTGGATCTGGGTCGGTTACTGACTCATAGCTATAGATTGGAGCCTTCCCACTAGTTATTGTGTCGTATGGATTTGGGTCCTTCAGATCTACTGCAACGAAGTATGGGTCGACGTTGAGTTTCTGAACTAGTTCATTTGTATCAGGATCAATAGAGGTTATTTTATCAACATCTGAGAAATCATTCAATTCGGTACTATCTGCGAATGTAGCTTGACCTGAATCTTTGTCAAACTGTTGGCCTCTCATCAGCATCAGTTTACTGATGACCACATCGTGATACCCGAGTATCTGAATAAGGCTGTAGTAGACGTCATCGGTTGCCTTCTCTCGTGTAAGCTTGAGAAGATTTATCACTAGATTTCTACGTACCTCATTTGTCATCAACAGACTACGGGGTATCCCATGCATCGATAGTATGATATGGAGCACAGCATCATCAAGGAATTTACGATCAGTTGCACTCTCAGCAGCTTTGTTGGAGATCTGCATTAGTACGAAGGATGTTATCAATACTCCCATGAATGTTCTGTAATTCTCATATATATTCTCAAGGTGTCTATTGTACAGTACAGCCATTACATATTCCCTGTACTCGTTGTATAGAGACCCGAACTCTTTCAGAAGATGAGGGTTGATATCCGAACGACTCATTGGCAGGAATCTTATTAGTTCGAAATCTTTTGCCTTACGGGCAGTGAATAGATCTATCTTGTATATCCCCAAATACTTCAGATATGGTTTATCCGGATTATCCTTCAGAACTTCTCGATATTCCTCTGTGGATACATACCTATTCTGAACTAACAACGACAACTCATGTACCGGAATATCATCAGCTGATAGATGGTTTCGTAGTGGCTCTGATAGGTATATGTATTCACTGCTTGGAGTTTCTATTGAAGGTAATCCATTGAGCATCCTGTAGTAGGTGTTACGTTCAACGTATGAGTCTAAGAAGGTATTTCGTCCTCGCTTCAACAAGTTGTCTCTGAAATCTACCGGAATATTATGGGGTTTCTCCATCCACAAACGAATATTATTGAACTTGACATTGGGAAGTACTTCTTGAAACATGGAGTTATTCCAGTACGAGCGATAGGTCAAATATGTATCTGACTCCATCATAGCTCCCATCCATAATTCAGAATCATTTCTGATCTCAGGAGTCTCATACTTCGTTGCTTCATTGAGATCCTTTACCTCCATGAAGTCAATGATCTTCTCAATATCATTGAATAAATCCTGGATAGGATTCACCTGTTTGGATTTCGATTCCACTATATCCCTCCTTCCTACTAGATAACTTCCACCTGATATACCTGGTCAAACTCATCTTTGGCCATCTTATTGTTCTGATCGATTGTCTTGATGGAACAGGTTGGCACTGGACATCCTACTATCTCATTCCCACTTGGATCAACTGCCTTGAATCTAGCTATGTCAGATTCTTTGTGCCATTCAACTACTATTGTTTTATCCATTGTTTCAAACCTGGTACTATCATCCACTAGTCCCCCACCATCCCATGTAGATGGATCGAATCTTGAAAACACCATTTCCTGACTAGGCATAGTCGGAACATTGGAATCTACAGTAGGAGCAGAATAAATTGGATTACCAGTAGGATTGAACATGGAGCTTGCTATATTTGATCCCATTAGCCCAAGATCCTGTGATTCTAAACTCCCAAGACCTCCATATTTAGCATCAAAGTTTTTCTGATCCATGTAGAGATTGGCTATCGTTCTCTTGATATTTCCAATTTCTCTCAACAGTCCAAGAGAGTTACCTCTAGCATTGTTGACGACAGCGGCTAACTCTATTAGGTTCTTATTCAGTGGCATAGCATCTTTGGTATTAGGACCAGCTGCAGTTTGATATCTCTTCTGGAGATCAGCAATGAATTTGTTTTGGTCTGCAACAACAGCTTTCAACATATTTAGTTCTGGTTCAAACTCCTTGTTGTAGTTCCTCTTTTTCTTTTTCTGAGCTTTCCCTTTCAGTACTACATTCTCTGTGAGCTCATCACCAACCCACTTTTTATATTTCCTCTTGTTTTTCTTCTTGGGAATGTAGTCTAAATCATCACCTGTCAGTCCAATGATAATCTCATTCCATGCATCTAGCTCAGCTTGCCTTTTTTCCTTTTTAGTTTTCGGTGTTTCTTCTTCTGAGCCTTCTTTTTCTAGCCTCTTGGCTTCTTTCTCCAGCCTTTTCTGCTCATCTTTCGCTTCTTTATCAGCCCTACGTTTGTTGACCAACTCAGAATAAATTGAAGAAATTGTAGCACTACTCTCTGTCATATCGTCTGAACTCCTTTACCTTCGATGGTTAATATGCTTGTTTCTGAACCGTTGATTAATATTATTGCCCATATCAACAGGAGGGAGGATAACATGAATACCTTTGGAGATAGTATACCCATAATCATTCAGACACAAGATGGAGATGTACCAATCGAACACGTATATGTTGGAGACATTGTGTACGATTACAAAACCAGTGAAGAGTATGAAGTTCGAAGTATAGTAAACTCTAGAACTGAGAAAATCTACAAAGTTGAATACACAGACGGAAGAGTAGATTATTACACGTTGTCGGAATTGATGTTTATTGGGTATTCTATCACAAACGTAGACACATTGCTGAGAGAACGAGAAAATTTCATGCTTGATCATCCTACCAGTGTAAATTCAACCAGGGGAAATATCAAAATAAGTGCAATTACATACAACAAGAGTAGTATTCGTGATATTCTGGTTCCGGATCCATATATTGCTGGAGCACTGCTGATATATGGAAACTATGATGATGAGTACATCAATCTACCATTAGATAGACCAGCAACGAATGCTTTCCTTGCCCACAAGTATCAACTGAACTTTGCAGATAAGTTGAGTGATAATACGGTATACTTCACCTACAATGGAGCTCCCAGAAATCAGATACTGAGATGGTGGGACTTCTTTCCATTGTATACCTTTCGTGCTAGAAATAAAAATTATCCAATAATACCAATGGAATATAGAAGAGCTTCTCTGAATGACAGATGGCAATTCATTCGAGGGGTGTTTGACACCGGGTTCGACGAGTACTTCTTTCCTGATAATTGCGCAATAGCTCATCATGATGAGGAAAAACTGAAGGCTGTTCAAGAGGTTCTGTGGAGTCTTGGGGTGTTATCGATCATCTCCTACGATCCACACCTTCCAGTAGCTAGAGGGAGAAAATACAGACTTGACGTACAAACCCATCATGATAACTATCCTGGGTTTTTTTACTACATCGACTTCATGGAAAAAATGATGTTGAACAAAAAAAGAATAGTCAACAGAGAACCTAAGTTCAAGCTACAGATCAAGTCCATCGAATGGCATGCAATTGGTCATGTCAAAAAATTAGTTTTAGATAGACCACACCGTGTTTATCTGACAGGAAACTTCCTTCCAAGAGTAAGTGTTTAAATATTTTCAGTGGAGGGACATGAAGGGATCCTCATATGAGGATCCCTTCATGTCATCGGATATTATTAATTCTTAATTATATATTCTTAGTGTGGAGGTTATATGATGGATAATCAATGTATCCATGAGGCATTTGTAATACAGAAACAAATACAGGAAGTACTGGGAATAAAAGTCGGAGATAACCCAGAGTACTTCTGGAAAGCAATCGCAGGTATCCATGAAGAAGCAGAGGAAGCGAAGAAGGAGGACAATAGACCAAAGGGTCTGGAGCTCAATATACCAGGATACAAATTCCCAGAGTATATAAATAAAGAAGCAAAAGCAGAAGAACTAGCAGATGTATTTATTCAAGTTGTCAATGCCTGTCTGTTCAGTGACATATCAGCGGAAGAATTATCAAATGCAATACGATACAAGACAACAACAAAATTAGAGAAGTTTGCAAAATAGAAGTTTGCAAAATAGAATAGGAAGGGAAGTGTCAATGAACGATATAAAAAAAGTTGGTAAGGAAGTAGCAACTGTTGAAATGAAAGCATTTCAGTTACAAGTGTTGGAAAATATTGCCATGTACAAAGATGGAATATTTGAGATGGCAAATTTTCAACCTGAGGATTCAGGACTTCCATATGGACTATGGTTTGATGATGCAGGAAAGTCTAGACAGAATAAACACGATACCCCTAGAGTAAAAGTAAGGGTGAAGAGTGATAATCTGATTCCAGTAAGTATTGCAGAACAACCTGAAATTCTATTAAAAGGAACACAATTAACAAAGGCAGAAAAAGAGTTAAAAGGAAAACCGAAAGATGAAGTGTTTGATTATATTTCAGCTAATCATGGAATAATGTTAAAACATTGGAATGGCGAAATTAGTACTGCTACATTGTTTGCCGATCTAAAGAAGTAAATAAAAAAATAAACGAGGGATAATACCCTCGTTTATTTTTTGCTTATTTTTGAGATTTAGTACTAATGATACTTACTAATCTAATAAATTTTGCAGTTGTATCGGGAATTCCAGAAACCGTTTGTTGTTCAATGCTTCCATTGAGGCAACATCCATCTTGTCCACCATCTGGGATTTTATTTCCTCAATATCGGTATCACTCAATAACCCATACTGGATATCTAAATCTGTACACTGGAATGCATCCTTGATATCCATTTGGTACTTCTCTGGAAACAATTGAAGTACTGAGCCTATTGACTCAAAGTCTCTCAGTACTATATCCTTCTCCAATCCTTCCTTCAATAACTTCAGACACTTTCCATACCCAAATCCTTTTGCTGAACTGATATTTCTGATCTTGCTTCCCTTGATAGACAACAGCAACTTGTAGTACAACTCTGAATTGAATAGTGTCAGATCAAACGGATTCTCGTTCTTGATGATGGACTCAACAGTATCCTGTATCGTACTCATCACACTAAAGTTCGAATATCTTCTCTTGATGTAGATCACCAAGAAGTTGGGATTGTACAGATAGAGAGTGTCAAATATATCTGTTGTGATTATTACGTTCTTGGAATCAGAGAACGATGATACTATCAGGGGAATTATGCTCCCATCAAATGTCTTGCTCTCGATGAAGTAACAATCAGGGATATATGAGAGGATCAGTTTCACCTCTGGTATTATTGTTTTATTCAACAATATACCCATATCTCTAAACTGTGGGTTCTGTACATACTTGTTCCTGTAGTACGTTCTGTAGAATTTATTGTACACAGTCATCTGTTGCTTCCTATCATTCAAGTCGGTGAAGTAGAAATACATCTTCGGGATACATCTTTCCTTCTTGAAGTATGTTCTGTATGCACCGATTAGGTTGAGAATAGATGATTCCAGTTCTAGTACAACCTTCTGTTTGTGAAAGCTCACCAGGTTTGACAGATTTTTCTGCATGCTGAGATTGCGTAGTATTCCCTCAAAGTTGATGAATACATTGATGTGATCCCCTGGAGTTATTTTGATTGGGTGATGGTGTACATGTGAGTTCAGGAGATCCCATTTCAACATCAATAGATTGGAAGACAATGAAATCCCCGGTTTGTATACCTCCATATGGTATCTCCAGTCTAATTAGTAGTAGATTTACCACCAGCACCGATTCCACCATATAGGATAGCAAATTTATATCCACAATGCTCACAGGTAATACTACTTGGATTATCTACATAGCAATCCTCTTCGCATCTCGGGCATCTGGTGTCATCCCATGGTATAACCACTGTACGTTTCGGAGGTTTCTGAGGCTGAACCTCTTCTTTGCGATATACATCTATGACCTTCTGTATCTCTTTCAATGCTATTAGTGCAGTATCTCTTTCTTCAACTAATGCCAATGCTTCTTTCAGCATGGCACGACCTTTGTTGATCAAATCGAAGCATGTCGTTGCGTTGCCACACCCCTGAACTCCCATGCACTCATCGTACTCTTTCTCTAGCTGTTTCAAGTATTCCATGGTAATCATTATTCTTCCTCCTCATATTAGATACTCTACCAATTGTATATCCTTGATGTGTACTCCGAAATCGTTACCTAACCCATTTTTACATATATATATTTTATTGAATAGCCATTTGTATCGTTTAATTCGGTACTTCAACATCTTCTCATCGATGTCACTGTCAATATATATTCTGAGTACAATGTTATCTCCAATGAATCCATTCCCAATGGCATGATGTACTCCACTCTCGTAATCAGATCCAAGTGTAGCAATATGAACTGAGTTCTCTACTGTACTGAAGTTCTTGTACACTGACAGTATGTCGAATATTCCTTCAGCGATGTTGACAACTATCAGATCTTTTGTGAGTAAATCTATTGTTGTCTTGATGGTATAAAATGATTTATTCTCAGAGGAGAATACCTTACTCTTCTTCCATCTTGGATAGTCGTCCCAGAAGAACCTAGTCAGTATCGAAGACTTATCATCTGAGAGAAACGAAACACTATCTCTGTTACTAGGGAGAGTGTTCTTGATCCTAGTGTCAGTGATATATGGAATCAGTGTATTCATATCCCATATTATCTTGAACTTGTCGTAGTCATATGCACTGAATCCCTTTCCCAATCTTTGAGTGATGTAGTTAGTCTGATTTGATTCCAGCACAGGTGTCCCAGTAAGTATATCTACATTGGTCTTCTTCACAGAATGTATCTTGTTGAAGATCTGATCATCTAGTTCTGATAGTTCCCTAGTGTCAATGCCTAATTTCTCCAGGAAGTTTTTCGTAACCTTCCCCTTGGCATTACATTTGAAGCAGTTGTACAGGATCGGTTCACTTGGATCCAAACTACATTTCAAATACATGTGGGCATCATTTGGATCCTTCTGACTATCCCCACAGATTGGACATCGAATCTTGAACTCAGAGGTTCCTGCTTTCCTGAATATTGGTTGGGTCTTCTCTATCTCATCCATTGTCTTCAATTTTATTTCCATCATATTCATAATCTTTTCTCCTCTAAAGCAATGATCTTCCGTATGTCATAGAATATATAATTCTATTCGATTATATATTATAGAGTATGAGTGGGATAATTTATCATTTGTGAACAATGTTATTTGATTTGAGGAGGAAACTTCATTGTGAACTCACATGGTAATGCTTGGTACAAACTCCAGAACGTATCTCCGATGTTGAAAATAATATCGGGAATAAAAACATCAAAAATGAAGGGACGGAAAGAAATGAAGAAGGAATTTGCAATGATCGGAATAGGGAATTGTGGGTCGCAAATAACATGGCTCATGGAGCAGAGGTACTCCAACTTATTCGACACTATCTACATCAATACCTCTGATACAGACCTGTCAATGGTTGGAGAAGGAACCATCAAATTCAAAATTGGTGACAGGGATGAAATAGAGGGAACTGGTGCCAATCGATTCAAAATGAAGAACTACATCAGGGAGGAATTGGATGTAATTCTTACCAGAGAGGATTTCAAATCTCTCATCAAGGAAAAGAGATATGTCTTCATTGTGGTATCTACAGCTGGAGGTACTGGCAGTGGGGCTGGACCTGGACTGATGTATGTTCTCAAAAATTGCTTCCCCGATACTCATTTCATTCTAGTTGCAGTATTACCTCAAATCCAAGCAAATGAGGGTAATCAACAGAACACAGAGGAGTTCTTGAGTGAATTGTACAATGATCTGGATGATGATACCGTCTACATGATCTATGACAATGAAACCAGATCTCAATTCTCCGATACCGAATGTCTTGAACTTGTGAATGATGGAATAGTTGAAGATCTCAGAATACTCACATGTATTGACAACTACCCAACTCCATATGACTCGATAGACAAGGCAGACATGGAGAGTATCATCAAGGAACCTGGTAGACTTTTAGTTACTAGAATAAAGAAAGGATTGACAGAGAAAGTACTGGAAGATGCATCGATCGACGACATCATTATCAAGGCCATCAAACAGTCATGTCACACTGAGACAGATCGGAACAAGAGGGTAGCAAAGTGGGGAATCATATCGTATTTCACCCAGGAAGTAAATAAGCTCTACCAATCCAAGCTGGAGAAACTCTGTGACTTCGTTGGTACTCCGATTGAGAGATTCAATCACAACGCTGTCAATGACAAAGGAGAAGCTCACAACTTCCTGTACCTGGTGGCATCTGGATTATCTCCAATCAATGATAGGTCCAAGAAGATAGCAGAGAGGATTCAGGAGTTGAGGAGAGCCAAAGCTACAGATGAGTCATCGAAGTATGTTTCAAATGAAGACCATGAGTACAATGAAATACTAGCACGGAAGAAGGAAATACAAAAGCTGAAGAGAGAAGAGCAGATAAAACCAAAGACGCTGTTCGATAAATTCATAAAATAAAATGTGTGAATCCAGACCCGTCATTGGACGGGTCTGGATATTTCTACTGGGGGTTGTAGACATGGATGTAGTAACAAGAGCAAAGGGAGTAGTCAAGGATAGACTAGGTAGGGTTCTACTTGGACCATTGAATGAACTAATCGATGAGAATCTCACCGATGTAGTTACCACTGTTGGTTCATTCGTAATCAAATCAATCAGAGGAAGATTCCAGAGAGAAATAACCTTCAAGATTGGAGTAACATATTCCGATCAGTGGTTGGAGGAATCATTGTACGGAATATTGTACAAGTACAATGATGTCAAGAAGAGTAGTAGGTTGGAGTTAGCTAACTCAGATCAGGATACCACCGACATCTACTATCGTCTTGCTGATGGTACTCATACCTTGAAATACATGGACTACAATATTATTCTGATAATTCAGACAAAATCAATCAGTTACCCAAGTGGTAGGATAAATGTCGAAAGAACGTACACAATCATTACCTACAATCTTGATCCAGCATTCGTTGTAAATTTTGAACGGGATATGATTCTACACAGGAACAGTCTACTGAAGTTGAGACCTGACTCTCCAACAGTAAATGTGTATCATGATCTTCATGAAGGATCTGATGGATACACTTACTGGATGAAGGGACTTCCGATCAACAAACGTAGTATGTCTACAATATATTTACCGAAGGAGATCAAGACGAAACTAATCGATACCGTGAACAACTTCTTTGCATCGAAAGAGTACTACAAGAAAATAGGTAGAACACATAACTTGAAGATCGTCTTACATGGACCTCCTGCATCAGGTAAAGAGTCCATAGCCAAGACACTTGCGTCTGAATGGGGTCGTAATATCTATGTGATACGGGGAGGTAAAGGTGGGAGATTTATTCCACATGCACTGGAGTCCAACAGCAATGATGTGACCTATCCTCTGTTTATCATATCGGACATCGACAAGTATCCTTTCCTCATTAGTGACACAGATATCGAATTAGAGAAAGAGGAGATAGGGAAAGAGGATAAGATTGGATATAGACAGACATTTGGTCATATGCTGAATGCTCTAGATGGAATCACTAGTGGAGAAGACAGAATTACCATCATGACAACAAACTACATCGAGAAGTTTTCTCCGGTATTCTTGAGACCAGGTAGAATTGATCTGGTCCTAGAGATACCACTGGTAGGCATGGAGGTATTCAAAAAGTTCACGTACGATTACTACGATGGAAAGATTCTTCCAGACAGCATGAAGCTGAAGAGTGACAAACTAACGGTAGCTGACTTGCAATTCGATGTCATTTTCCTGAAATTGACTGTGGATGAATTTGTAAAAAAACACTGCAAATAAAAAAGAGGACCATTCCTCTTTTTTGATTTTTACATGCTAGCTCTCGGTAAATCCTCACTAATACAAGTGGTCCTTTTTGAAATTATATATTACGTACGTAGTACGTAATACTCCGTTGCGGTAGCAACTACCTTACGTAGCTGTACTTTGTACTACTACGTAATATGATTCTCGGGATCTTTCCAAATTTCGACAGAAGAGAAGAGAAGGATTAATCCTTCTCTTCTACTGTTCTACTGAAGTTAGATTGGATATTCATTTTTTCTTCCAGTACAGATATTCTACCAGTGAGTGTTGTAATTATACTCCACAGCTGTTTTATCTCTATTGGTAGATGTTCACTCGGTAATTTCTGAGATAAATTATCAACATCCTTCTTGAACTCTCTGACCTGATTGGATAAATTTTTCACCTCAACCTCGTCAGCCTTGGTATCTAACTTGGTCTTAATCTTGTTCATTTCAACCAGTTGATTCGAATTGCTCATCAGTGACAGCTGGTTGTTCAGTTCGATCACATCTGATTGGTCAGCTTTCTTCTTCAGAATAGAAGCTAATTCCGGGATATCATGAATGTTTATCTCAGGAAGGTCATGGATGGTTAGATCTGTTCCAGAAATCACTAGTCCATTCTGATCTACTATTACCTTGGTAAATGTACCTGCATTGATGGATGGATTGCAATTCAATTTGTTGTCGGTTATTTTGAGTAGATTATTGACGGATTCCCTGGATGCAAATGATGTCAATCTACTCTCGAGTAGATTGATTCTGTTGATGATATCTCCTGGGATATCATCGATGGATAACTTGGAACCAACCACTACTCTACCATCTGAGTCAAATGTTATCTTGGGGAATGTTCCAGGATTGATCTTGGTTTTAGTCGGAGGAGCTACCTGTTCTTGCAGCTCCAGTGTAGACAGTAGGTCTTTCAGTCCGGTGATCTTCTCAATTGCAAGACTTGGAATATCATCCTGAGTTAGATCCGTGGATGATGTGACCAATCCATTTTCATCATAGTTCACTTTGGTTCCGGTACCAGCTTTTATTGTTCTCTTGGGTACTACTTCATCTTTCTTGGGTTTGGTTTCAACCTGTTGTGAATTCAATATATTTCTCAATCCAGATATCTTGTCAATCGACAACTGGGGAATGTCTTCGTCTTCTAGCTCAAGTGACTTGATGACCAATCCACTCGAATCATATGCAACCTTGCAGGTTACACCAGGTGGTATCACAGTGTTAGCTCTCAGGGTTCTCTGTTGATCTAACTTCAATGAATTGATATCCTTGGTCATGATATCAATAGACTCCATGAGAAATGTAATTGTATTTTTCATTTCGATAGCATCTTGGGGGCTCATTATTCATATCCTCCTTGTGGACAAAGTCTGTAATATTGTTAAAATTTGGTCAGTATCATATATCATACTCTTGACCCACTATTAAACCATTATATGACAAGGGGAGATACTAATGGGCAGCTACAATCCTCAATGGTATCGGGATGCTTTCGACGAGTACCTCAGTACAGCAGATATGATATCCAATCATAATGATGTCATAGAACAAGGGTACCACATTCCTGACTCAGATGGGTCCAGATCATCTGTCTTCAGAAACAATGCTGTGCTGAATAATTCATTCGATGAACAAGTACTAAGAGAATCATTGACTGATATCTATCTGAATTCATCACATAAACTAGTAGCAAGCAACCATGACAACACCAACTTCTTCAAGCATGAGTGTAGTATGTCTGACATGACATACATTCCAAGCACCAATCTCTGTGAATACAGAATCCCATGGAATACCTGGATACATCCCAACGAGAGAGATCGATTCAAACTATCTCAGTTCTATCGCACATGGATTAGGGTTGAAGATATCCTGAATAACTGGGATATCTTCGGATGGCATCTGATGTTGTTCATCAATCAGAAGATATACTCCGAGTACAAAATATTCATTGATGAGCAAGAGATTACACTGAAGTTTCAGTACAATGATTACTGGGTGCTGAAAAACTACCCAGTGTACATCTACAAGTTTGATACCAACTTTCAATATCGTGCTCTCATCAGTAGAGAACTATGTGAGAACCAATGGAATTGGAAAGTACCAGTGGGATACATCAGTGACAAGAGAATCATGAATAGCTCCAAGGTAATGTTGACATTCAACAAGATCAGTGATCCCGAATACAGAAAAGATGGACAGACTAGAATTGAAGTATTGGGAGACAATCTAGAGTTTGTTGATGTGGTAGATGGGTATATTGATCTCAATAATATCAGCAACATCAACAAAACATACATCATGTCTGAGCTATCAGAATGGTTGTGGATGTCGATAGTTGTACCGAAGTTTTTCCATGAGTACCCGATAATGCTTCCAGTTGATGTGATACATCGCTCATATGAACCAGGAATACGACCGGTCCTGGTATCGAAATCTGTTGCGGTGAAGAAGGTTATGACCAATACAGATGAAGACAAACAAGTCTACGTAGATATCAAGGGAAATATACTATCTTCATTCGACGGTTGGCAACAGATGATTCGACCGATAGTTCTGTCGGATGCGTATGAGAATCCGCTAGTTGAACCATTTGATTCTCTAGTGGAAGAAGTTAGAAACCTACGAGATGTGATTGTCGAGGGAGCCAAACAGATAGATGAGTTTGGAATGTATCTGAAATACCAAGATGTGGATGATGATGGTCTGAACGAACAGCTCAATGATCTAGTGAAGAAAATAACTTCAATCAGAGATACCCAGAATAAATTCTACGAGAAAAGAAGAGCAGATCATGATTTCATCTACAACGCTATCTTTGATAATCAATTCATGCCAGCTGTTGAGGATATCAGAATCAATGGAGACTTGAGTGTCTGGTTCCATCCAACAAGTGCATGGGATATGAACTTCTGGCAGATGTCTTCAACTCTGATCACAATACCAACTGAACTAGTTGACAAATATTACATTGTTGAGATACTGAGGGGAATCTACAACAGACACATCTGGAAGGACCCCAAGGAGTTAATTGGCAAAGTCAGATTTCAGAGACCTGTTGAGGAGAATGATTTCTGGATATTTGAGTACAATGTCAATGACAAGGTATGGAGACCCTCTCCGGTTCAAGTGCATCATCAGTTTCCTGATGTATATCTGCTAGACGGAATATCCCCAGTACACAATCGTGTGTTCAAGGCATTCTTTTTTTATTCCGACACAATGAATGTACTAGATGAATCGAGAGATATCAGTAGACCGACCTCTACCTGGAATGAAGATGTTCTTGAGTTTCACCATGAACCATCCGCAGTCTACAGGGATATATTCATGGAGAAGTTCTACTGGATGGGAATACGTTCTATCTACAAAGGACTACTAATGACCCAACAAAGATGGGAAGTAATCGAGTACATCATCAACAACCCATCGTATCAGCGATTCAATGATTTGTTTCTACAGACGATGGATCCATACTTCAAGTTAGGATTGGCTGCATATCTGAAGAGTTCTAATTTTGAATTCCCATTCGATGATGCAGTATCTAAAATGAAGGAATCCATTGAGCTCAATTGGAATGACTTCAAAAGAATCACAAATTTTGAGGTCTACCTGAATAAACACTGGATACCATCCTACTTCGATTACATCATCAGAATCATGGATGACTGGGAATATGAATCAAGATTACTCAAGAGGCCTCCAAGTACATTTGACATGAGAAGGATCAGTCCAATCATCCTAGAGATACAGACAGAGATAATTGATGTAACCATGGATATTTTCACAAATATTGCCTGGGTACTCGATCAACTGTCGATCGAACATTACAATCTGGACATTGATCAAATCGAAGGTCTGAGGGACATTATCCAGAAGCTCCTTAGTAACATGGAAGAGATAATGGACTTTATCAACAACCTAAATATGTATGTCTACTCCATCGAGGATATCAACTGGATTGCTGCTGGACTTCTCAGACACAAGGGTATTCTTGATGAGGTAAAAATTATAATTTCAGAAGTGAGAGTACACATCGAAGAAAAGAATGTGTACAACGAGAAAAAAGATCTACTCTCCGATATCAATGATATAGTGGGCACATTGGCTGACAAGATCAATGAGGTGATGATACGGGTTGAAGGATTCGACATGGCTGCATTCATGCTCTGTGTCAACGATCTTCGTTCATACCTTGATCATTCGAAGACTAATCCAGATGACATCAGTGTTGTTGGAGAGATCAATGAATTTCTTGATCCGTGGTCTACAGATGTCAAAGAGAAGAGAAATGCATTCTTTGTTTCATCAGCACTATTGAACAGTAGTTTTGATCCAAGGAAAACCTACTCGAATGAAGAGGTGCAATTCTTCGTAGAACTAGTTGAGAATGTCAAAGTGGATCTTGGTAAGTTCAGAGCAGCCGTTGAGTTATTTTGGTTGGATAGGAGTATCACTCCTACTCAAGATATTGTGGATAGATTTGACAATGCTCAAGACATGATCAATAGCTTCAACATTCACATCGAATCGTACTATGATGCGAGAAACGACCTCAAGGATACCATATTCGAGATAATCGAATTACTGAATTCATTTGATGGGTTTGATATCAGTGATACCGAGAAGGTGTTCGGATCTGATTTTGTTTTGAATCTGGAGAAGATGCTTGAGGCTGTCTCATATATCGCTGGTGAAAATCGTAGGTGGGAAGCAGAAGAGGCACTGGACAACGTAGATACTATCTACTGGGACTGGTATGCATTCGTGGAACATGAGGGAGACGTATTTGAAGTACTACTGGATACTACAGAAGTACCAAGTCCCTTCTTGACTATACTTGAAGATAGATTGGCAATAATTTTATCTCTACTGGAATACATGGATATTATCAATGAGCCATATGTACCAGATAGTGGATGGCCTAGTTACTCGGAAGTTTTTGAGATAGATGAGATAGAAATCTACAATGGTGGATTCCGTCATGAAGTTGGAGATGTGGTGTTCATTCCGAAGTTGGGATCATACAAAGTTGTTGACACTGAGGGAGAAACATTCAAGGTCAAAGAGGTAGAGGATACCAACTATCGGAAGACCAACTTCAGGGATCCATGCACTCAGATTCGACCGTACGATAGTATATCCAGTGGTATTGGCTCTGGGTTCATGGTGAAAGCAATATCTTCAACAAGAGAAGCAATATCCAATGATACGATCATATTACCACTGATAGTCAGAGTAAGAAATATTTTATCCAGAATAACCCAGTTCGTATTGACAGTCAACCCATCCAACAACACGGAATACAATCTGTTGTTGAGTAGCATAGATGAGGTGGATAAGGATTGGAATGATATTGTAGATGTATTTTCTGAGTACGTCACATCTGGAACTCAGAATTACATGACGGATGTATTGAACTTACTCAAGACAATAATTCCTCCGAGTAAGACATTCATCGATATCAGATACAAGGTTAATCTCCAGGAATTTGCAGGAGATTTTGAAAAACTAATTCACAATGTATATCGATATGCAGATGCTAATGATCTAGTTGATGAAGATTTTCTCCTCCATGATAATGAGGTAAGATCTATCTATGATGAGCTTCTGGTGTTCATGGGAATTGGAATCGCATGGAGGGATGTACCAAGAGTTCTGGATAAGATTCAGGATTCTAGAGAAGCAATATGGATCTACAAAAAGGAAGTATTTCCAAGATGGGATCCAAGTGAAAAGATAGATGAACTGAGTGACGAGATTATTCGTCTTGATGCTTGGTTGGGGCAAATAAAAAATACAATCACCGTGAGTATACCATCACATGTAATACCGATTGAAGGAATTGTCTCAGGAACAATTACCAAGATAGAATCTGTTGACCTTGGTAATCTTCCTCAGGATCATTGGTATCGAATCAGAAATGTTCTCCCAGCACTGAGAGGGAAAGGATACAGGGCTGGAGACATCATCGAGATAATACCAGAAATACCGGTGAATGAAGATGAAGAGTCGTTGTTCCCAGCACTAGATGATGTGATACGCAATGATGTAGTATTATTCCAAGTTACAACCACAGAGGATGGAAATGTATTAGGTCTACAACCATTGATGGATTATGCTCTTCCATATCCGATATGGGGAATAAGAAAAACAATCACAAGGACCGGAATAGGAAGTGGACTGACTGTAGACATATTCTGTGTTGAGCTGTTACTGAAGGATAGTAGCATATTGAACACCGAAAATCCATCTCTCAATTCAACCCAGCAAGTAGATGATAATGATCTATTCATGTTCAAGTTTGAAAATATACATGACCTGAACATGACGTATGAGGTATTCATAGGAGGAAGACAGGTCACCAAGTGTTATCAACGTCGTGAGGACAGTGACAATATACTACATCCAGGAAAGATTGATGTTGTCTACGTCAATGCAAACGATGTACTGGGTCTCAAGAATTCTTCCATATTTATTCCAGCAGATCAATACTTTGTGTACAGGATAGATGATATTGTGATAAAAGATCCTGGAGCAGGGTATTCTGTTGGACAGGATATATTTGTTGATGCAACTCAATTCGCCCTGAGATTGAAGGTAGCTGCTCTACTGTACGAACCATACAAGGGAATATCGTACATAGATATGGCCGATGGTAAATTAGTATTTGAGCGGAAGGATCCTCAGACACTAAACGGTGAAGTGATAACAGACAGCATGAACAACATAGACGATGAGTTCACAATTTCCTACTACGACAGGATCCCTGAAGAAGGAATAAAAAAGGATGCAACACTCTCGTACCCAGGAATAGAATTCATTTCAAAACGATTTGACGAGTCAGATGGCGATGACAGGAATAGTACATTCATGTACCCATCTGTGAAAATGCCTGACATAATCGATCCTCCAATCGGAGATCCTGATGGTGGTTGGTATCAGGGAGGAATAGATCCTCTGAGTGAGGACAGATGGAATAGGGTGATGAATCTAATTCCACCAACTCATCCATTCATCAAAGATGAACTAAGACTTCCTCCAGGTGCATCTAGGGGAGAGTATCAATTGTTCGAACATCTTCGTTTTCACAATGCCGGATTTGAACTCAAGGAAAGCTGGGAAGTAAAAGAATTCACAGTATCCAAGGATATCATATCTAGTGGAGAAGACGTTGATATCAAACTAGTATTGGTACAACAGATTGATTCTATTGAAGAGCTGCTTGGTACTCTGAAGGTCGATCTTACAGTACCCACATTTGCTGATCTACCGAAGCATAGAAACGAATGGCCAGAAGGTTCTGTTGGGAAGAGAGTAGCTGTAGAATCAGATGAGACGAACAATGGACACAGAATGATCTACAGAATACGCACATTCGTTGTTGCTGGGTTCTTTGTATACAATCTTCCCATTGTTGCTGATCTGAAGTGGAATCATATCGATGTTGATTGGATGAACGTAGACTGGTATCCAGACTTCCCAAACATCAAACAACAATATCCATCAGCCCCATGGAGAACGAAATCGTTCACAGAGATTCAGGATGGAATAGTCGATGGGAAATATCCCAGGGAACATATTCCAGAGAAAGTAAATAAGACCATGTATATCCATGAGATGACTGTAGATGATCTATCTGTGTTCAATTGGACACTGATGAAATGGGAAGACCTACACAACGAGGAAAGATGGAAGCTTGAAGTAAGAGATGATCCTGATAACGAAGACTGGGGATTCAGATTGACTTTCCTGGAAGAGGGACTGTACGCATACAACATGAAGTTCTATTGGAATAAACTCCCCTCCAACCAGATGAGAGCCGTTGACCTCAAGAGAAATGCTGTCATGGACATCTACACATCTATTATCGATGAAGTAAAAACTAGTGCAATAAACATGCCTGTTGACACAGGGAAGAGCATCAGGATTAGGAAGCTGTTTCCGTATGAACAGAGGGAAAGTTTCACCATTGGATTTTCTGAAGGAGATCCACTTGGATATGAAATGGACTTCAAATTAGCCAACTACAAACACTACAAAAATCAAATTCATCTGAAGGACATCAAGATATTCAACAGATCAGCCAACAGGTTCGAAGACATTCTTGACAGGCAGATGTTTGAGGTTCGTTTCAAGGATAACAGAGCATTCAACAGAGGATATGAAACCAACACCAGAATGATCCAGTCTATTATTTCCAAAGCTGGAGAAGATTTCTCCGATGGACCTGTCTGGGGATGGAACCAAGAATTTGGTATTCATATTTTTGGTACTGTGACAGCACAACTTGGAGAATATGCACCAATGCTCACGTTCACTCCAGTTCACTGTCCAAATCCTCCGACAGAAAACATAGCACTAGAGTTCCAAGTATATCAGAAGAGTAGTCAGACACGACTCCAAATGGGTGTTGTACTGATCGAGTTCAAGACAGAGGAGCAGGAATTATACGGAGATGGTTATATTCACAATGTAACCAATGAGCTAGCTCCAGTTCCGGAAGAGTTCAAGGTAATAGTCCAGTATGATCTAGATGGGCCATATGACTATGATATCATAATAAGTAAGACCCCACAGACATGGTCATTCATCGAACCAAACTGGATACTATCTCCGAAGTTTCATATCCCGAATTACAACATTCATCACGAAAGACTGTACATCATCACCGACAGAGGAAGGTTCCCTTTGATCAACCCATCTACTGGGATGCCATCATTTCATACTAGGGAAACATCTACTGGAACAGATGTCACCTTCATGAATCTATATCGTAGGTATGAACATCTGGAGATACATTCAGTCCCATACCCAATGCGGTCGGTGTATGTTCAGAGGAGGGTTCCTAGCCATGGATATATCAACCTGGAAGGAAAAATAAATAAGCCACTGAACAAGAAGTACTTCGAGTTCTGGATGAACGGAAGGCTACTGTATGATGAGGTAACAATTATTTCTCCATCAAAGATAATTTTACATGGACTAAAATCCCTGAGGAATTTTGAGATAATCGAAGTCAACAGAGACCCAAATGAATTCTTCAGTGACATGTTCTTGGAAATGAGATCCAGTTCATACGGTAGACCATTTGCCTACTGGAATTACGAAACATATCTAGACAAAGCAATTGAAGGAACACTTCCGGATGATAACTACAGTCTGGAAGAACAAGAATATCTACTGTCACCCGTATGGAATCAGGTAGAACAAACACATCCGTCATTCAAGGATTATCCTCCAAATGTAGATGAAGAAGATGACATCATCCAGAGAATACATGTTCCTGGAGATATGCCAATAATTGGACTTGATAGCTCTTCATATCAGTTCATGCTGATTGACATACCTACACTGGAAGGAGTTTCTCTCAGTGGGTCGAATATGAGATTCGAACAGTTCGGATTCAAACCGATTACGGATGATGAGATAGCAGATCTCTTGAACGATGAGTGGGTCGAGGAGATCAATAACCCAAACTCTCCTATTCATGAACACGTTGTTATTAGTGATGATGAATGGTACGGAACAACAGCCAGGTTGTATGACGAGCTAGGAGAATTAGTTCATACTCGTAACGAAGCTGCGTACAAGATATATGACTTCAATTCGGTGAATATCAATTCGAAGAAAAGAACAGGAAGGATTGTTCGCAACAATCCAGTGTTTGATTTGAACTAAAAACAAAAAAGTAGGAGGGAGTGAATCCCTCCTACTTTCATCACTCTATGACATCAAGAATATCTTCGTGTTTGGGTATTACCCATCCAGGATTATTCCTCTCCAAGCGTTCCAGTAACTCTTCCATGTATTCCTCAAACCTAAAATTAGTCACCAGTTGCCTGCCCTTGATGTATTCCATGGTTCTTGTTGTCACCTTCTTCAGGATCTTCTCCTGCATCTTCTTCATTGATTTTTCAAACTGAGCATCAAGATGATTCTTCATGTACTTCTCGAAGTAACGAAGTTCGGTAGTTGGCGAAGCACTGAGTAGAGATGTTTTCAACTCACCCTTCACCGACTTTCCTTTCTTGGACTTCTTCTTTTTCTTGGTTGGGCCGACGGGAATAGTTGGAGCATCTGGGGTACTTGCATTCTCACACCCATCTACATCACAGCATTCCTCTTCTTCGTTGCAGCAGCAATGATCACCCTTTTCATAATCAACGGTATAATACTCGATTATATCGGCCACTGCCTCTTCCAGCATTGAAACTGCCTTCTCAACACCAAATCGTGGAACTAGATCACCCATGACATCCAGGATCTTGCAGGTGGCATATTTGACCGCCATATCCATTTCTCCAGGGTTTGTTACTTCAATCATGCATACTTCCTCCTTTTGAGATAACTAATGAACTACTTAGGTACTGTTTATAATATATAATTATAAATCGTATATCCTTCTGTGATATGTATATATTCTTAGTATGTAACAAAAATAAAATATTATACTGGGAGGTATAATCAGATGAGAAAAAATGCAAGCGACTTCTACAGAGTGCGAAAAGTATTATTAGCACGCCTGAGAAAAGGGGACATCAAGTTAGAGTATACGGATGGCGGAATTGTACCATCGGCTGACGCGGTCAAGTGGGCGGAACAAGCTTTAACTCCAAATCATGAGGAATATAACGACTGGGGCAATAAGGTGGTTGTGTTTTATGAAGCCCCGAGGATTTTAAAGCATTACTACAATGATGCTTATGAACTCGATATCGAGAAACTCAAGCGTCATGAACGCGAGTATTTGGAAGCAGGAGAGTTAGTCGAAGGCGGCAGACGTCATAGGATTTGGTAATAAAAACAAAAAAAATACCATAGGAGGTATAGTCACGATCCAATTGAAAGTACACGGAACCTTCGTAACTAATACAGGTTTCAAGGCGGAGATCATATCTGGTTAGATGATGCCATACTGATCTACCTAAATTAACAGCTGATGAGGAAACACATCTCTAGAGGGAGGAGTTACGGTGTTGGAAAGATTGGATAGATTCATATCTGATGTAACAGAATTCTACACAACAGAAAAGCTCTACAGTTTTAAAATCCGTGAAAGCCTTTGGTCTAACCCGTATTACTACTCCAGCGCATATGGGGCATGGGGTAACATATTCATTGAGCTTCGAACCGCACTAGATATAGGTAGTATATCACCTCTCAAGTATCTTGGCGAGAAGAAAGAAGGGAACATGAAGCGCTCCCGTGAATACGCTGGCAAACTGAAGGTCAACAACTGTGAGTCCTACATATCGTATGTAGCATGTGATGTGTATGGAACTCCAGAGGACAGTCTAAGAATAGCCACCGACAATCTTTGCTATTCCATCAGATCAGGATCTCACAGCATATTTGTCATGGAAAGAAAAATGTGCGCCTGGGCAGATGAAGTGATCTTCGAATGTGTATGAGTCATAAAAAAATAAACCCTGGAGAATATCCAGGGTTTATTTTTTTATTCATCCAAGTTTAGATAGATTGTTTCCTTCACCAACTCCTGTATCTTTTTATGGCGAGCTTTCCACCACCATGTTACTGGGGCAATTGATATATCAACTATGTCGAAAAAGTATGTAAGTTTATCTTCAGAGTAGGGACGTAGTCGGCCAATCATCTGTTCTGCAACAACACGAGAGGAGTGAGGTTCTATGCATATGATGGATCTCAGCCCTGGTATGTCTCTCCCAACACCACATGATTTAATGGTAGATACTATTGTATCCTTTTTGATCGCAGATTCTTTTTCATCCTTTGATATCTTTGAGTGATACCCGGCTACTGTTCTCTCAGGACAATCTATCTTCAATTTCCTTACGATATCATCCACAGCTTCAATGAGTGGAACAAAGATCAGGATCTTGCCTTCCAGGTCTTTTATCTTCTCCATGAGAGTAAGAATGGTATTGTAGGCTGTCTGATTTGGATCGCGGTTGAATGCATATTGCCCATATGTAGCTGATGACATCCCTCTTCCATATGGAATCACCTTGTATCTTTCCTTGGGAGATATTCTACTATTGATATTCACAACATGATATACTACATGCTTCTCCATGGACGTTTTAGACTCATACTCACCATATGTTTCAACACTACTGAATGCTCTCTTGAAACATACAGATTCAGTTTTGTCACTACGATCAAATGTAGCTGTCAAGTACCATGTGCGTGCTGTATTACTGAAGAAGTCTATCAGTAGTATATTTGCAAACTCCAGATGGGATTCATCATATACTTTTATTCCAACCTTGATCTTCTTGAAGAACTTGTGTAGAGCATATCCATTGTGTTGATTTATGTAATTACGAAGAGTAGCGTGGTTAACGAAATATATATCGGCAGGTTCCACCTCATCCAATATGATAGAGTCCATCACATTAGACCCAGATATATTCATCAGATTCTTCGGCTTGTAGTTGAACATCTTGTGGTATGTTCCTATCCACTGAGATTTCAATCCTTCATTTGGAGATATTATGATTGTCTTCTCTGATAGTTGTGTAGAAGTAAACGCGACCATGAAACTTTTTCCTGTACCGGGAGCTGCATTTAGCGCTAGTTGGGGGTTAGGATCATTCATTAGGAAATCAATAGCTTCTTCCTGTAGTTTATTCCTAGGCTCGAATAGTGAACTAAACTCCTTGCTCATCTTCTCCTTTGGGTCGCTTTCAAAGTTATGGTTTGCCTTCGCACCAACCATGTATTCTATCTTGCTAATGCTTGTTCCTCTTGGAAGAAATAGCTTACCATCTTCGATTAGGTACCCACATGGATATTCCTTCAGAGTAAATTTATCGGTAGCTCTGTACAAATCTTCTAGTGCTGGATAGTCATCTTGTTTGTATGGATAAAGTTCAATATGAGTGTTGTAGATATCCAGTGTCATGTAACCGTATCCTCCTATTTTGCAATTATATATTCTATATTGATATAAAGTAATAATATATCATTGTAAAGAGGAGGTAATTGAATTGTATGTCAAAGAAGGTTTATTATTCGAAGATGAACAGCAACCAGCATCTGCTATTTCTGTGGTTCCCCTAGAGAATTACAGAATACTAGTAGAGTTTTACACCGGAGAAAAAGTAATATTTGATATGACTCCGTACATCGATGAACCATACTTCAGGGGTCTTAGGAATAAGGAAGTATTTGATGCAGTTATGTGCAGTAATGTTTATGGGGCACCGCATTGGAAAAATGAGGAACTAGGTTTAGATGCAATATTTGGGCTAGGTACTATATTTGAGAATGGGGTTAGTGTTTAAATGGAATATGTACTAGATGATGCTTACGATAAACCCACTCATATTTCCTATTTGGAAATGGCAACAGTAGCAGGGGGATTCGATAGTATCAAGTTAGCTATCTGGGGTCGTGAAGGCAATTACCCACATTTTCATTTCTACAGAGGGCTTGATCCCAATGAGGGGATTCCTAGCAAAGGCAAAGGTGGAGGATGCATATTGTTTGAAGAAGAAAAATATTTCCTTCATGGTTCTCACAAAGATAGTATGGATACAAGGGAGATAAGATCACTCATTAATTTCTTAAACTCTAAGAATGAGCTTGGACACACGGTTTGGAAATATATGATATATTTGTGGAATACTAATAACCCACAAGTAGTTCAAGTCGATCTGAATACCCCGATCCCCGAGTATTATCATAACATGCCAAATGTCGTAGTAAAAACAAGGTAGAATAAATGTGAAGTGTATTAATAAAAAATGAGGGACTTCCAGTCCCTCATTTTTTCATATCACTTGGAATAATCTAATCATGGTAAACCCAGTATCTTCGACGGGGAAGTCAAACCTTTTTTTGATGGCCAGCACCAACGGTTTACCAAACACTCGATAGCTGACATTTACATACTCAGCTTTCTTGAGCTTCATTGGCATTAGTTCCCGATTGATTGGAATGGAATACTCCAGATCTTTTACTTTGATCTGGAATATCTTCCCAGTGAATAATTCTTCACTGACATCGATATCGTACCAGCCATCACCCAAATCCTCACCGTATCTAAACCATTGTAAATTCTCAGCTTCTTCTGGTACAGAGATATCAAGTTCCTTCACTTCAATGTCTTTCTCATCCAGTATGGAGTTCCACAGTGTTAGATCCGGAACGATCAGTATCGTGTTACCGTCATCATTCTTAGAAAGAATAATATTGTTTACATGATAATAAGATGATAGTGTTGCACGCTGCATCACATCTTTAAAATGTATTATCGCATCTGCAAGTGTCTGTGACTTCGTTTTTGCCAAGTTTTGTACCTCCCTAGTGTTCTGATTGAGTAATTCTTACCACTTACCATTGGATTTATTTCACATAATCTTTTGTAGTAGTGATTAGTACTAATAATTGAGTTTTCTTCTTTTGAATTTCCCTGGGATAAAAGTCTTGCAATGAATAGCCCAAGGGTGTAATTGAACTCATGGCCATTATCACTAAACACAACTTTATCAAGGTCAACCCTACTCTTGAGATTTCTGGAGTTAATCTTCAACGTGTTCGAGGATAATTTATCAGCTAGCATCACAACATCAATCATTCTTCTGGTATCAGCGTGGAGTGTTTCATACACCGGGATGATTGGACATGCATGAAAGATCACAGGATACAGAATATCAGTATCTGTTATCCCAAGTTCTTGTATCAGGAAAATGGCAGCTGCCTGAGGATGTAATTGGATATCACTGTTGAAGTACTCTGCTAATCCATATTCCTCCAAGACATCTAGATTCATTCGAACATATCTGTTGATGTTCTGAGGAATCTGATAGTCTCTCCACGTAATAAATGTTTTCTTTTTGTCCAAGGATCTTTCCTTGAACAAATCGTGTGCCAATGAAATTGTTTCGATTTTATTGGTGTCAATACTAGCTGATAGCCTCTTGTTTATCAAGAGCGAATACCTTCGAACTAATTCAATATGCTCCATGTGGTACTCGAAGAGTTTGGTTCCCTGATGAATAAATTCATTCAGATCCCCAAGAAGCTGATTGACGGACTCTGGTGAATAATCCATATCATTTCTCCTTTATTATTGATTACATATATAATATATATTCGAAGAAAAAAGTACTATCAAATGAAAATATATATTATAAGGTATGGGAAATGATTAAGGTTTAAGGAGGAACTTAACAATGCACCCAATGACTATCCCGAGGAGTGGTCCTTTGAGGGTACCGCCATCACCAACGGCGAAGCAGATTAGAAAAAGTCTGCAACCCATTAGGATTCAATCTCACGGGAGCAAATCAGTGGACAGCAAAGTTATGACAGCAACACCGTCCACAAGAAGGAATGCTATCCGATGTAGAAGAATAATTTACTCAAGTTCATTGGTAGTGTTTCTAGTATTAGCTCTCGCCAAGACTATCTCAAAAGAGATACCAGACCACAACATTATCCTGGAAGATGATATTGTTGTAGAGAAATTAGTTGAGTATCTTCCACCAATAACAGAAGAGGTGATAACAGAAGATGTACAATTGGTAGTAAAAGATTTAGAACTTATCCCACTCGTGGAAAGAATACCACTTGCTTCGTACAAAGTCCAATACTTATCACAAATGGATGAAGAAGAAGTGGATACCACGGATGAAGAGGAGGAAGTAGCAGAAGAAGAAATTAACGAAGAAGTGGAACACAATGAGGTTGAACCAACAAGATTAACAATTGAAGTACCAGCTGACATGATATATTACGATGTACCATTGTCAGACAATGTTCAAGAATATCTATTCGAACAATGCAAGTTGAAGGGAGTACCAATGACACTGAGTCTAGCTGTCATATGGACGGAAAGTACATACCAAGAAGCGTTAATTAGCGCAACAAACGACTACGGATTGATGCAGATCAATCGGAGTAACCACGGTTGGCTAAGCAGAGACTTGGGTATCAACAACTTTCTGGATCCCTACGAAAATATTGAAGCTGGTGTACACATGTTAGGAATGTACCTAAGCAAATACGGTTCCAGTCATAGAGCACTAATGGCATACCATCTTGGTGAAGGAGGAGCCTCAACAGAATGGAATGCAGGAAACTACTCATCTAATTATTCCAACTTGGTAGTAGGGAGAATGAGTCAACTAAGAATACGACATCAGTGATGATAAAGCCTGCCTAACTAGGCAGGCTTTATTTTTCATCTTGCACATTACTTGTATATAAAATCATAGAGAGGAGAATGTACATGGAATCATTAACCACATTGACAGATGTGATCGTCAATACCATCTTGGCACCTCTGTTGATCATAGTTGGATCAACGATACTTGTAGTTGTAAAAAGCTATGCCGATAAAATAACGAATAGTATTGTGAGCAAGAATGAGACAGAGGCATTGCATTCCGTTACCCAGACCAAGGTCAATCTGTTAGATGAACTAGATACTGTAGTAGATGCTGCGGTAGCATCGAATATGCAATTCGCTGAAGAACTGAGAGCCAAGCATGAAAAGCTCACAGCAGAGGAAGCTAGACAGCTGAAAAAGTCAGCAGAACAATTGATCTACAACAGTCTTCCTCCAAGTTTACTAGATCCAAATGGTGCACTGTCGAAAGTAGTTGGTGGTAGAGAAAAGCTAGAATCATTGGTGGAAGGATTAATCGAGAAACATGTGTTCCAACAGAAGCTAGAAATGCAGAGTGCAAAAGGATGATAAAGACGGTGGATCATTCCACCGTCTTTTTAACTACCATTAAATGAAATGGAGATGATAAAATGAAGATAGACCTACTGGACATCGAACGGTTGATAAAGGTAAACAAGTTACAAGAAGTCACGTCTCCACAGTTGTTTTCCAACAAAGCAACTTACGACCCACAAGGAATTCTATCCAACGACATTTTCGGAATATCCAAGGGAGATAGAAGAGGTACGTTTGCATACATTGATCTCAAGATGCCATTTCTACATCCACATATCTACGGAACTGTGGTCAAAGGTTTGTTCAGAAATATCACCAATCTAATCTCGGGACAGAAAAGATACTCGATCGAGAATGGATTACTGATACAAGATGAAAATGGATGGACTGGCCTCAGAAATTTATATGAACATTGGGATGAGATCAAATGGGACAAGCTAAAGTCAACAAATGATAGATCACTCACATTATTGAGGAATATCAGAAAAGATCAAGTCTTCATCACAAAACAAATAGTATGCCCACCTGCATATCGAGATGTAATGCTAGCAGGAACAGTAGACTCTTCTGACCATGTCAATGAACTGAACGATCTATATGTCAAGCTAATCAGGGCAGTATCGTTACTATCTCAAAGTGGATTATTTGCACGCACTCAATACTCCACACAAGCAAAGGTGCAGGATACACTATTAGAAATAACCAATTACTTCAGAGAACAGATCTCAAGAAAAAGAGGTGTGATCAGAAAGTACCTAATCGGGAAGTCGGTTGAATACGGTACTAGGTCGGTCATATCAGCTTTCCCGTACAACAAGGAAACTATTCAGGAAAACATGGTGGATATCGATCATACAGCTCTGCCAATAGCACAATGTTGTTCAACCTTCTATCCATTCATTGAGGCATGGTTGAAAAATTTCTTCATCAGAGAAATAATCAATGACCCAAATCTAGTAACATTCTACGATGAAAAATCAAACAAGGAAGTCGTTGCAAAACTGAAGGAACCTGAGGTTCAGTTCTCAGAGAAAACAATCAAGAAGTTGATCAATGATTACATCTTCAACCCAGATAATAGATTCAAGTTGATCAAGGTTGAGGCTGAAGTACCTGGAACAAAGGATGATAAAACATTCATGGCAGTTATATTGTTGAAGGGGAAAAAGCTTCTCCCGAATAACATTCAGACTACCCTCAATAGAGCAATGACAGTTACTGACATTTTATATTTGGCATGTGTTGATGTATGTGAGAAGAGACATTGTATGGTTACTCGATATCCTGTTGGTACTGACAAGGGTATCTTCATGAACAAGATCAGGGTTCAGTCTACGAATAAACACGTGAAACTCATATTCAATGGGAAGGAGTACCCATTTTATCCTGATATTGATTTCAAAATAGAACATGACAAGGTTGGAGTGCAGTTTGTTGACACTGCTGTATTTGGACCCAGCCTTCTCGAAGGATTAGGCGCGGATTGATTTAAAACTCTGAAATCGAGGTCCGCTAGTATGGTAACATACTACAAGAATAATCTGGTGAACGCCTAACAAGCGGTGTGGGATCATATCCTGCTAACGGTAGAAGTTATATAAGGTGGGGTGAGCCTAGCCAACTCATCTATTCCAAACACACGAATACACTTCCTAAGAGACACTAAGGTCCATGCGAATGGATAGCTATGTCAATACCGTGCCAAGCCTCTGATGTAACATGTCATGCGGGTGTAGAGACTATCTCGAAAGAGAGTAGGGGCATAGTGGAAGCTATGTTTCGAAGCGCCAGACTCCTCCAGATGACATACTTTGGGGGATGAAGATATAGTCCTAGTTAGATATCATCTATTTCATCCGAGTATATCAATGAAGACAACTCAGTGAAATCAGAAAATATCTCTGAGTGTGGATATTCATGGATAAAGGCGGAAATACTACTAAATACTCCAGAATAAAATTTTTTAGATCTCTCTGAATGTTGTGTCTGATGCTGAATTGTACCATTCACAACCATATTCAGAACGTGATTTCTCTTCTCGTCATCGATGTAGAATATAAACCATCCTTTGTATGATCTACCTATTCGGTTGACATTCTTGATCATATCTTTGGAGGTTCCGATAAAATCGGCAAATAATTTCATTGAGTCTGAGAAGAGTATTTCTTTCTTGTTGAGGTTCACCCCAATTATTTTATCAGATCTCACCTCTTTGTCTTTGCTCAAGAACTTCCTTCCTGTATGAGAGTTTCTGCCTCTCCCAAGGTATACATTATACCCATCATCTATAGTGTCAAGCTTTTCTATGAAATATATCTCTGCTGACACGTGATTATTCTTGGTGGTCTCTGCTATTGGATACATGGTGAAATTTTCAAATCCATCATCACACAACGCCTGTATTATTGGACGAAATGTTTTTTTGGCGGAAGATGTAGTTTTTCTAGCAGAGTTATATTCATAGATGTAGTTGGAAGCTCTTTTGCGCAACAGATTACTAGGGTCAGGATCTTGCACATCCATCCATCCAGAGTATACAGCCCCTATGTACTTCCTTCCATTCAATTTATTTTCAATGCAATAAATATACCCAAAGATACGCTCATGTGGAGGAAGTTTGTACTCATCTGGAATTTGGGCACCAACAAGAAAAGAATTTAGTAACTCCTGGTTCTGTTTCAATAATTCTGGAGTAACCACATTATCACCTCTAATATATTTTTTTAAAATATATGTAGAGTAAGTAATAAATTAGTAGTTAGATGAGATAGATATTCTAATTGTTGACGGAGATACTGTGTCTATCAGAGGTCTGTGGACTGATGAAGCAAATTTAGAAGCTGAAGAAATCATGAATAGAAAAATGACAGCACTCAATGTTACCGGAACCAATGCCAGAGTAGTAGCAAAAGAAGTATTTAATTCATACTACTCATTGACAAAGTTAGGAGATGATCCGAAGGATGTAGATCCCACCGATGCTAGAATGTATCTGTCAACTAGTCCAGATGGATTTACTCGTTCACTGATAGCCAAGATGTTTGCTGATACAGCAAATATTCAAGGTAGCATCAATACCACTCGTAGAAAAGCTAGACATAAAACCTGGGATAGAATTACCATTCCGGCAAATTATTTTTACAATGGACATCCTGAAGTAAAAACAACCATTGGTAGATTCATGTTCAATAAATACGTATTACAAGGTGCTGGAATAATTGGAGCAACTAAATTAATTACTGACAAACTATTGGGTAAGGAAGGACTTCGTGAAGTTGATCATCAGATAGGATACTTGTATCTGGAAGATGTTATCACACGTGCGCAGTTCAATGCGTACAGCGACAGAAGGGATAATTTAGGATACTGGTTGAATGGCATGCTAGCTCATACCATATCCATGAAGATGGCTAAACCATTGAAGGAAATTGAAACACTGAAGAAACAATTGGTATCCAAGCACAAGGATGAAATTGAGGCTGGGAACATCGATGTCATGACAGATATCAGTGATCAATTAGTAGCAAGAGCTAAGGAACTTCTGGAAGATGATCCTGGAATGGATCTGTACAAATCCGGGGATCTGGACTTTGCCAGTAATTACAAAAACAATGCAATACTCAAAGGTCCGGTAATGAATAAGCTGACGAATGAATTTGATTTCATAGACACTTCATTCATGAACGGAATTGAGATAAAGGACATTCCTGCACATGCTAACAGTATATTGGCCGGTCAGTATCCGGCATCAATAGCTACTGCTGATTCTGGATACATGGGTAAAAAACTACTAGCATTGCTTCAGATGATTGAAGTTGACGAAGAAGGTACTGATTGCAAAACCAAGAACTTGATCCCAGTAACAGTAACTGAACGAAATAAGGAAGATCTGGTTTACTCATATTTCGAATCTGGAGGACAACTTCAATTGCTCACCAGAGAGAATGTTGACAGGTATGTTGGAAAGAAGATTCTGATCCGATCCCCAATGTCTTGTGTGAATACCAAGATATGTTCATACTGTGCTGGTAGACTATTCTATCTACTGGGTGTGAAACAAGCTGGGTTACTGAGTACGCAATTGTCACACAGTAACCTGAATTTGAGCTTGAAATCCAAGCATAATTCTTCCATAACATTACACAACTTGGATCTAGACATTATAATAGAAGAGACATGAGAACAAGAGGGAGGGACTAAGTCCCTCCCTCTTCATTTATATATTATTACTGCAGATGCAAATAAATTATATTGACTAATATAACATCAATACAAGGAGGTATGATAACATGGGATGGCACTGTGTGATTAGAGCTGACAAGGATATTTCAGCAGTCGATGTTCAATCTGTGATCAATAATCTACCGAGCGAATATCAGAGATTCGGAGTCCAATCATGGGGATGGAGTCTGTTGTGTGATGTCAGTTTTCCCAGAGGAAATGTCATGACCATTGGAGGAAGTCATTCTATTACCCCTAGAGCTATAGCAAAACCATTTGTTCAGCTTATCGTAAACGGACTAAGGGAGAAGGGGTATGTTATCAAACGAAGATGGTATCCATAATTATATATTATTACTTGTCTAACAATCTGCGTAATATATTTATTATCGAGGAGGAGTAATGTTATGGCAGTATCAACAGTCCATTGTCCAAGTTGCAAAAAGGAAATACCAGCTGGTATGCTATTTCCGCCCAACCGATCCAAGGTAGCACCTATCGGAAATATTTACGTGTACCAAATAACCACAGAAGAAATGAAATCATTCTTGGTTCAGAAAGCAAGATTCTTCAAGCCAGAAACTAAGATTGAGCTTGTAGTAAAGTACACCGAGAATAAAAGAGTAGATCCGCCAAAAGGATATGCATCGTTGACTGTTGCATTCTCCGATGATGTGTTGGACAAAAAAGGAGATTCCGGTTGGTTCGATAGAATTGGTGAGAATGAAATAAATCCCCGATTCATTGAAGATATTTTCGTTGGATTCATTCGTAAGTATCAGTATGATGGGAAAGCTTTGGATGATATTCTCAATGACTATCGGAAACTGGAAGAAGTTGAAAAGAAGATAGGATTGACAGAATCATTCATCGAGGACATCAAACTCTACACTACACCCAGGAGAATATCAACAAAGAACAATGAGAGTTGGATATTCTTCTCAGTGAGACCGGAAAAGATAATCGAGGATATGCTAGAAGATCCTGCAACAGATGCTGTTCCTGGGAAAGTTGAGATAGTATCGATACATCCAATAAATAAAGGAACTGTTGAGTATATTGTGTTTGTTCATCCGAATGAAATCAAGTCAGATGAAAATCCACATGTACGACAAATCATGATGGGTGGAAAGAAGAAAAAATAGCAATATCGGGATGTAGCGTAACTTGGCTATCGCGCCTGGTTTGGGACTAGGAGACTTGCAGGTTCAAATCCTGTCATCCCGATCACCATTTTAACCAGAGTACTGTAGGTTCAAATACTGTTGAAGAATACAGAGGGGTTCACCACCCCTCTGTATTCTTCATTGTTATTTTTAATAATCCATACTTCTATGATCAAACTTGATTTCTTCTGGTTCTATGAAACTAAGATGTGTTTCCAACTCAGGAAAGATATATAACTTGATTCCTTCCCAGATGGGTTTATCATCTTTTTCTTTGTTGATATCTTTCAATGAGAAAGTGAATGAGGGATCATCTTTGAACTTCATTCTATTCTTTGTCCCTTCTATTATTCCCCTCTCCCTGCCATACACTATCAGACTACGCAATGGGTCAAATCCATGCTTGAATGAGAATACCATTTCAAATGAAACATTCTTGCTATTATTCCCAGACTGATTTGATGATGATTTTATTGGTTCTACCATCACCATATGTCCGGTGAATCCATCGGAGTCTTCAACGAAGTCATCTCCTGGTTTGGCTGTCAACTTTATTATGTTGAACGGATAATACAGCAATCCTCTACCACCTGGAATAGATTCATCTACTTTCAGAAAGTTTTGTTGCTTGCTAGGAGGTATGAATGCATTCATACTCATGTTCATGTTGATATGGTTTATGAAGTAGATTATGATATTAGCTTCCTTGCAGAGTGGAAGGATATCCTTCAGAAACCCTCTCATTGATTTAGCCGATCTTGCTCCTTCAGTATTACTCTGAAGCTCCATTGCACTTGATAACTCCTTGGAGTTATCGACAGAGAAGGTTTCATTGATTACAGCTGTCACAGAATCAACTATCACCACCGTAGGTTCTAGTATTACTATTTCTTTCCCGAACTCATTTAGCTGTCCAGTGTGATACGAAATCTGATCTTTGATCTTCATCTTGGCTGCATACAGTTGGACTATAGATTCTTGCATGATATCCAGTCCAATAGATTCTGACTTGAGAATGTACCTACCACCTTCTTCAAAATCAGATGGATGAAGCTTGGTAATGTTTTCTATCCTGGATATATCTATCCTCTGCTCACAGTCATAATGAATGACGTTTGAATTCTTGAATGGCCTGATGATATTGGATGATAACTGAATTGCCAATGTGGTTTTGGCCGAACCAGTCGCACCAATGATCATGTTTACTGTTCCAGCAGCTTGTCCTACTCTGGATTCCTGTTTTACTATTTCTCCTAGTTCATTGTGAAGATTTATCACCGACCCGAAGTAATAATCGAATAGGGCATATCCAGTCTTGTGGTAATAGGTAGTAACATTGGTCTTGAATAAATTCTTCTTGTCGTTTTCCCTCAGGGCATGTAGCAATGGGTTGAATGTTGTCTGGCGATCCATTTCATCTGCTATTCGATCTACTAGATCTTTCTTCTTTGCTGGCATATCTTATCCTCCCGAATTAAAATAATCTAAGTTACTATACTGGGTTCACATAGAATATATAATTGTAAATCGCATATGCTCTGTGCCTGATTATATATTATAATAGTATAGCAATGAAAAAATAATCTAATTGGGAGGTAAATTGCTATGAGTAAACTTGAGAAAGTGCCGTTCGGAAAGATCATTGCAGTATCCTACTGGGCCGGAGCATGGTTTGCATCCTTTGTTGTCGGCAAAGCACTCGGCAATGTTGACGTCAAACCGAGATGGGTAAAGAACCTGGGGTTATACTTCACCGGTGCTGCAATTGGAGGCTCCTTGTTGCACCTTGGACAGAAGTATTGGAACGCCGACGAAATCATTCATGACGAGGATATGGATGACATTACCAAGATGGAGAAGTTAGCAAATCTCTGATACTCTCCTTCAAAGAGAAGGTCTTCGGATCTTCTTTTTTTATCGATTATCTGCTGATCTCGATAACCAATTGATTAAACTTGCACAATAACAGCTAGATTATTTTTATAGAAAGTGAGGTGAGATCATAGATGAGTGCTTCTATTGGAAGTAAAAAAAGAAATGTTGCAGCAGAATTTTTGAAGAAAACTGCTGGATATATCACTGGTGCTACTGGGGAATATATAGCCGAGGTAATGCCAGTTGTTGGATCAACAGTATCAGGAGCAAAAGAGACTATGCAGGAATTGCAATCTACCTTTGCCAACACCAATTCTTCCATATTACCAAAGATCAGACAGATGAATCTTCAACAGGGTTGGAGAAGAATCACCAGTTGGTATCTTCAGAAAGAAAACGACTTCAGTGATATGGGAGACACTGATTCACAATTAGCTTTTGATATAGAAGTGGATGACCCCGGTGAGTTAGCAGAACTTCAAACAACCGAGTGGGGAAGGAACGCAAATCAAATTTCGAAGACCGTGGTAGAGAGTTCTCATAAAATGGTCGAGGCTCAGTTATCTGCTACAGCAAATCTGTTGACATCGATAGACAAGCAAACAGCTGTCATATCTTCTGGGTTTGACAAAACTAACACCACACTCAACAAAATCCTAGAAGTGTTGTCAAAGAACACAGCCACTCTTATTGAAACTACAGTGGCTGCCAATGCTAGTAAATCATCCAAAGAAGATATATTCAAGGGTGGTTCAGGGTTCTTCTCAGAATACAAGAAGATGGTAAAAGGCAATCTGAAGAATTCTGAATATGGAGCTTTGTTCTCGATGATACCCATGTTATTCCAAATGGGTGGACAGGCAACCCCACAAGATTTCATCAAGATGGGAATAGGGGCCGGTCTAAATAAAATAGCTCCGAACATGAAAGGAAATATGCAAGCTCTCGACAAAGCTGTTGGTGATGTGATACTAGGATCCCTGATCAGACTTGGAGAGAATTCAAATAATTACAGCTTCAGAGGACAGATTGGAAAATTGTTTGGAATTGATGCCAATCGGAAAGATGTATCAACCAAACGTTCTTCTCTGGAATTGAAAGCAGTACCATTTGATACTGTGACAAAGGAAGCTATTACTCAAGCTATTCCTGGATATTTGTCAAGGATATTGGTTGCTCTAGGTGGACCCGAGGTTACATACAATTATAGATCCGGGCAGTTCACATCTAGAGGAGCTGCCAGGAATGAGTTCCGCCGAATGTCGGCTAACACAAATACGTTGTATGATTCTAGGAAGTCCATCCAGAATAAGGTTGGGAATAGCAAATCCGGCAGGATGATGTATGATCTCCTGTTGAATGAAATAGGAGCTACCACATCAGGAGCCAGAGAAACTCTGCAGAGTTCTGCTAAATTAGAAGATGCCATGAACAAGATGCTTCGTGGTGTCAATGTCAGTGAGGCTGATCGCAAATCATTCCTGAAAACAATGTCGTCGTTGGATTCATTTGAATTATTCGATGTGGTAAATCAGATCGGTAAATTGAATGTGATTTCCAATCGAAGAATGAAAGACTATGTTAGCCAGGAACGTGCGTATGGCAACAATATGCCAGTCAAGAGTACCAGTGTAGCATTAGACAGAGATACCATTCAGAGAGAGTATGGAGCTAAAAGTGCACTTAGCGACAGGGATCCTGTCACACAAGCATCAGGTGTTAGCTACACAAATATGGCTCTGTATGAAATATATCGTCGATTGAATGAAGGTATCAATGTATATCAAGTTGGAAGTGCTAAAGGCGCTGCAAGAGCAAAAGAACCGTACACGAAACTAGACGATTCGTATCTTACGAAACCAGCTGGGTACAGACCTAAGATGATCAGACCTCCGAAGTTAGCTGCCAATGAGAGAACAGTGTTTGGTGGCGGGGGATACGATGACGGTAGTCCGAATGAGTTGAGGAATCAAACTCTAGAGGATGGATCAGTAGAAGATATTTCCGGAGGGGCTAGATTCGCTCGTTGGGGTAAACAACGAGGTGGAAACTTAGCGAATGCACTTTTCCGTGGAAACGCCGATGACGTAAAAAATGCATTTGGTTTGATTGTCAGGGATGTTACTCAAGTTGGTGGGGATGCCATGAAGAAGGGTCTCACCAGAATAAATGATTCATTTGGAAATATCAGTGGCTACTTGAAGCATAAATTATTTGGAACACCATATGAATATCAATCAGGTACAGATACAAACAGCGGAGATGCAATCATTACCAAGGTCAAAGAGAATAAAGGAATCTTTGGTTTTGTTCAAGAAAGTGTTTCGAATATGTTCAAGGGGACTAAACAGAACGCTAGCAAATGGTTTGATGAAGTCAAGGGCTTTTTCAATTTTAGTACCCCAGGTGAAAAAGAAGAAGAAGGCGTAGAAGCAAAACGGAAGAAATTGCTGAGTACGTCTTTTGGTGCATTTGCTGGAGCTGGTTTATTAGGTGGCCCGTTTGGTCTTCTGTTCGGGGCTTTGGCTGGGAACGCTTTATCTGCTACTGGAATTGGAGATAAAATAAAGAAAACTCTATTCGGTAAGAAGGAAAAGGGCGATGAGAAAGATGGGTTGGTCACAAGAGCGGTAAATAGTATTATCGACCCAATAAAGTACCAAGTAGGGAAATCGTTCAAAAAACTCGGAGATGTTTTGAAGAAGAACATCATGGGACCTCTTTCCGACATAGGGGCTGCAATAAAAGATCGGATTACTAATTCAGCAAATACCGCTTTTGGCAAAGTATTTAGTATTATTGGGAAAATAATCCTAGCCCCATTCAAGGCTGTAACTGCAATTGCAAAAGCTCCAATAACTCTACTAGGTAATTTATTCCGTGGAGCAGTTGGTGCCGGTGGTGCTGCAGCAGGCGGTGCAATGGGATTGGTTGCTAGGATGATTGCTGGAGAAACCAGGTACGATGAGAAAGGTAACGCAATTGGCGGTCGAGGTATGATTTCCAAGAGAAGCAAAGATAGAAATGCTCTCATAGATAATAACAATGCCTCTGAAGAAAACATCTATGAGAACTACAAGACCTGGCAGAAGCATAATGAGAAAAAGAGATCTAAGTTCTGGGGAGGTATGAAGGAATCTACTGCTAGCGTAGAAGAACAAGTAATAGCTGAAAGCACTAGTACATCTGCAGAAGAATTAAAAAAGATGAATAAAAGGGCTGATAGAAAAGCTGATGCAGTTGCAGCTGCTAATGCTGCAATGAATACTGCTGGCATAATGACATCGGACGGAGACCATGTTGACAATAATGAAGCCAAGGATTTTATTGGTGTAGTAGACGAAGCTGCTAAAGAAGAGCCTAATAAAGGTAATATAATATCAAGAATAAAATCACTTATAAACTACAAAAGAAAGAAACCAGAGGAAGAGGATAAAAAAGAGTCTTTGATATCTAAACTTGTTAGTGGCTTTCTTTCTAATTGGAAAGCGTTGGCAGGAGGAGCATTAGCAGCTCTTGCAATATTTAATAAAGACTTCCGAGATTTTGCAGGAAATCTTCTCGGTGGCATTGGAAATAATATTCTTACAGCTGGTGCTAACCTATTGGACTGGATTAAGAACGGGAAAGATTCCAAAGATCCGAATGCTGTGTACAATATGGTGACAGCTCCATTCGATATAAGAACAGATAGTGCAGTGGATTATATAAATCCTGTTGCCGACATCTATCATGTTCAAACGGATGCCGCTGGAAACGATATAACTAACGTAAATGCGACTAGAGCAAGAAATCGCCCATGGCAACATATGGTACAACAGGTCTTAAGGCGTGGATCAAGTTCCGTAGCTTATACCGCTAAAGGAGATATTTTAAAATCCTCGGCTAAAGATTTAGCATCTCAAGGATTAAATCAACGAATGGCCAGTGGCCAAACTATGAAACAGGCGTTGGCAGATCCCTCATCAGCTACAAGTAGAGCATTGGATATGCAGAGGCAATCTACCACTGCTTATGATAAAGCTAAAGCTCTTAAAGATGATCCACTTGGAAGATCTGGAAGAGCTGTTGGTGGCGGCATCTCCAGCTTTGGAACTTCTCTAGCAATTGGAGGAGTAGCGGGTTGGGGTGCCCAGAAAGTTGTTAATAAAGCTTTAACAGCTTTTGGTGTTGATGAGAACTGGGCTGAGATGGGTGGACGTGCTGCTGGAGCCGCTGCTCAAATCAAAGTAACTAAGGATGCTATAACAGGCAAAGGTGTAGCTGGAAAAGTACGAAAATTAATTACAGAGAAACTTCTTCCGTCTATTGGTAATGCTTTGAATAAAATATTTCCCAATGCAGCTCCAAAGGTCATAGGATTATTCGAAAGTATCGGAAATAAGATGACGGAGAAAATCCTCCAACCATTGATGTCGAAGTTTACGGGTCTTCTTACCAAGCTTGGCATTAAAGACACAGCAGTAGCTATTACCGGTATTGGTATTGCAGTAATGGCTGGAGCTGGTGCCATAATCCAGGCATGTAACGTTGAGAACTTGTTTAGAGTAAAGCCTAAAGATGCTGATGGCCCTATGAAAGCTATAGCTACGGGATTAGGAGCTGTATTTAATCTGCCTTATGTTGGACTTGTTGAGATTATTGATGTTGTAATTGCTCCATTAAATGGTGGGAAAGGATTACGACAACTTCTTGCAGAGTTAATTTATTCTAGTATAGTTCCGGATGGGCAATCAAGGTTAGAGGAAAAACAATCAGGAATGGAAGAAGAGCTAGCACAATATAATGAAAAGTTCGGCACCAGCCTAGACATGTCAACATTCAATGACATGGTAAACCGTGGAACTGGAAAGCGTCTATGGACAGGTAAAACTCTCTTAGATGCTGAAGGGAACATTCAATACAATGAGGATGGATCTGTTGCTACTAGCGGTGGGCTTAAAGGGGTGCTCGATAAAACTGGTGTTAGTAATGTCGCAAGTGGGATTGGGGCCGGGCTAAAGGAGTTTGGATCAAAGATCAAAGAAAAAGCATCTGGGGCGTTTGATGTTGGAAAATTCGCAAAAGATTTAGTTGCAGGAAACATGAAATGGATACTTACCGGAGAACAAGGAGATGTACTTACAGTTAGCGAAGATGATCCAAACTATGGGCTAAAGAAATCTATGCATGCTGCTATAGGTTTTATGGGAATGCCAATAAAAGGGTTAGTTGATGTATTCAAAGGAATGTTCAAAGGAATTAAGAGCTTAGTCACGTCTATTCCTCAAGGTATATCCGATGCTGAAGAGGACATAGATAAGGTTAGATCTGGAGAAATGACAGTTTTTAATAGGGACTACTGGTCATCTGATGCCGAGGAAACGGAAAATCCTCTAGGAAAGCTTGCTAAAGTATTCGGATTTACGCATAGACTACTAAACATTGTTCCAGCAATGATAGGATTCCTTGGATCTAATATGATGAAAGGAATTAAAAACTTTATAGGTTCCGCTTCATCTGGTATATCAGATGCTGAAGAAGACGTAAATAAAGTAAAATCTGGAGAAATACATATTTTTGGTAAAGAGTATTGGTCATTCAACGACGAAGAGGATGAACCTCTTGGAAAACTATCAAAGATTTTCGGATTCACACACAGAGTATTGAATGCAGTTCCTGCCATGATTGGGTACATAGGATCCAAAGCGTCAGAAAAATTTAAAAATTTTGATGGTGGATCTTTAGCTTCTATTGTTGAAGCAGGAGAGAAAACAATTAATGACGCAAGACAAGGGAAAATATCAGTATTTAGCAGAGAATACTGGAAAGCGCCAGATATTCCAGAAGGAAGTAGCATCGGAGGGCTTGGTGTTGCAGCCACATACTTGTCAAAAATAGTGAATCTTCCCTCTCTGATAGTTCCACAAATATTTGGAGGGATAAAAAACCTTGGAAAAGGAATATGGGATAGCTTCATTGGATTATTAGGAAAGGCCAGGGACTATACTTCTGAGTTCGCTAGTGAACATAGTGGGGTTCCTCTAGAAGTAGGCGGTGAAGGTCTTCCTACGAGACCAGGTTATATTGATGAGAGATCATGGGGGAACATGGATCCTCAAATGCAAAGGATGATGAGTGGTTATACATCACCTGCTGCTACATCTCAAAAGAATATTATGTCTAACCCACTTGGGAAACCTTTTAGGGTAACAGATCCATATGGGTATAGTTCATGGAGGAAGGATAACTGGCATAGTGGTATTGATATTGTCCCAGCAGATAACAGCAATGAAGCAGAAGTTATGGCAATGATTCCAGGAAAAGTTCTCGATACTGGTCAGGACAACATATATGGCAACTATGTAGATTACGTAACTGATAGCGGTCTGCTAATAAAAAATTGGCATTTGAAGGATAATAGCATACCTTCTAACATCAGGAGAGGAGCCAATGTAAGAGCTGGATCAATATTAGGCGATATGGGTACAACTGGACGTTCTACTGGCCCACATTTACATTATGAAATAAATGACATGCAGACAAAAAGTCCAATTGATCCAACGTCTATGTTGGGAAGATCTATCGATCAATCAACGACTTACGGAGTGGGAAGAGCTCAAGTATTATCAGAATACTACAATGAAGAACCAGAGGAAGAAAAAAGCTGGTTCGATAACTTAATAAGTTGGGTCTCAGGTGTTGGAAAACGCTTTCTGGGATTATTGGGATTATCATATAAGAGCGACGAAGAAGGAAAACAATCATGGTTTTCTACTGAGAAGTCAACTCCGAGTGGTTCGTATACGGAAAATCTCAGAATAACAGATTCAGATCTAGCCGGAGTAAAGGGCCCTGTCGAATTACTCACAAGGGCAGAGATGGAGGATGTTAAGTGGAGTGGTGTAGCTGAATTAATTGATCTCAATTCTAAAACTAGTTATATGATACACGGAACAGGAAATGGTGTTACAACTCACACCGACTATGAACCGGTAACTAGAGATGATACCGAGATAAAAAGGATGGCTGCAGGAGGAAAATGGAATTGGACAGCTCTTCCCACAGTTCTCAAAGTGAATGGTAGGTTAATAGCAACTTCCACTCATAGTTATCCTCATCATAAGAAAATTGTTACTGGTTCAAATAATGGACTAGCTCAAGGGAATCTGGACGGACCACCTTGGAATGGTGCTCCAAATTACGGTGGGCATTTTTGTCTATGGTATATAGACTCAGCTTCCAATCTTAGTTCAGATCAGGGGTACCGTAATAGTATGATCAATGCAGTAAAACTAGCATATGTCATGGGCAATGAAATGTTCGGTGGATCTAATACGGCTGAAGGATTTATAAGCTCTGATGCTGATAATGCAGCAAAGATATACAATTTTTTTAGAGGCAAAGGGTTGAGTCATGAAGCCACTTCGGCAATAATTGGTAATCTTCAACAGGAGTCTGGGTTGAATCCGAAATCAATGCAAGCTGGTGGGGCTGGACGAGGACGTGGAATTGCGCAATGGGAAGTTGGGGGACGTTTTGAAGATCTAGAAGAGTTTGCTAGGAAGAAAGGGAAACCTTGGGATGACTTGGAAACCCAGCTGGAGTTCCTCTGGGAAGAGTTGAGTAAAAATAGGCCATACCCAGGGCAGCACATTGGATGGAGAATGCAAGGGCTTTTGTCAGATAAGGGATCAGCCTCTGATAGACAAGCATGGCAGAAGGCACTTGATGATAGAAGAGCTAATGCACTTCCAGAAGGGTTCGACGCTTTTAAGAGAATTGGAGATATTAAACAAGCAACAAGGTTATTTGAGGCCACATTCACAAGAGCCGGTAACCCTATGATTGACAAACGAATTAGTTACGCGAATGCTGCTAGCAATCGTTTTTATGCAGAATCTGTCAAATCGGATAAAGACGTAAGACCACCGAATAGTACCGATGCGACAGTTATTAATCCAGGAATGGGTGGGCCAGGCCTATCATCAGGAAACCAGAAATACATGAAGTCTCAACCTCCACAAATGAAACTATCCGGTAGAAGAATACCAACTGGTAGAGTTAGTGTTGGAGGAAGAGGGGGTCCGTCGTATCGACCAACAACTAGTGGACTAGGAATGGATGATTTCAGCTACCAATTGAACCAAGGATCTGGGAATCTTGAGTCTCTATTCAGAGAAATGTTGATAGAACTCAGAGAGATCAATGGTAACACAGGTAACTCATCTGACTACCTAGATTCACTCAATCAAAAAGAATTCGGAGTAGATACTGGGCTTCGAACAGCCATTGGCAATCTAGGGAAAATCAAAAGTTCAAGTAAACCGAGTCTACACAATAGTGGAAACACAAGATCTATTCAATCTATTGTGAAACCGTGATAATATGGGAAGGGGTAATTACCCCTTCCCATATTTGTAACACTCATATTAAAACAAATAAAGTAGGTGACGATATGCCAGAAGAATATGACCCGATTAAAGTCATGGAGAGTATACTGACAGAAGAATTAACATCCTTGGAGGGAATTCATCGGCAAAATCCTGAAACAGGAAGAGGAGGATTCTCAGGAGCGTTAGCGAATTACTCAAATAAATTATTTGGAGCTCCATACCAATTGCTTGATACGGTTGATAAAAGATTTGATACCGTGAATCCTTACGTTGGATCAGAGTACTTGAGAAACTTCCTTCTATACAGCCCGATTCTTCATATCAAACCAGGAATGCCAAGATACACTGGAGGCAGTGATGGACTAGGGATCATTGAATTATTCACTAATGCATACAAGGATGTCCAGAGTGACAATACAACATTCATGCAATCTATGCTGTTGAGTTTGGCCAAGATGTCTCCCTTCTCAAAAGGAGCTACACTTCAGAGGAGGATGTTTGGATTTCGGGAAACATATGTTGAGTACATGCAGTATGTAAATTACATGTGCAGATCAATGGCTATATTTCTTGGATTAGCTGATAATGAACTTGATCCTGACAAGCAGAAGGTTGTCATCGACTCCCCATATCCTCAAGGGACATTCATCAATACTGCAGGAGGAGAAAGATTCGATGTGTTCCAAACACTCAGATGGGAAAACTATCGAATGATGGTTGGAGAAGGTTCGTATATCAAGACAGTAACTGAGCATATTGGAGCTTATATTGACACCAATACCATGCTTGGTACTGTCAAGGGAGTACTTGGATCAGCAATTGAAATTGGAGGAAAGGTAATTGACTTCGCCAAGGATGCAATTCTAAATGCCGTATTTGACACAGAAATATTCGATGGAGTCTTAGATACGTTCAAAGACAGTGTCCAAAAGGCATTTGATACTGCAGGTGAAAGTACCATGTATGATGTTGCTTCCAAGAAAATAACATCGCTAATGTTTCTGGTGGAACCTGTTGCATTCACAGAGAGTTTGAGTAATACTACCGGGGAATCATTTATTGAATCAACGGTAGGTGGTATCAGCGAGGGTATCGGTTCAGAGATAGCTTTCTTCACAAACTCAAGAGCAGATAATGGAATAATCGAAGGCTTAGTTGGATTTCTCGGAGATACCGTTGGAGATGCTGCGCTGAATCTTGGAAAGCTAATCCAACCAGTCACAGGATCTGGGTATCTATCTAACCTATTCTCGGGTGCTCTCAAGTCTCTGAAGGGACAGAAGATGATTTATCCTGAGATATACAAGTCATCCAAGTCCACAATGGATTACGAGTACACAATAACATTGACTACTCCATATGGAGATCTGTACAACTACTACATGAATATAGTGGTTCCACTGATGCATCTAATTGGATTAGCAGCTCCTAGAATGATAACATCAAACACAACAGCATCTCCATTCTTGGTACAGTCATACATTCCTGGGATGTGTACATGTGAACTTGGCATAGTCAAACAGATGACTATCGTGAAAAACCCATCTGCCAAACATGTATCTGTTCATGGGTTTCCTCTCACTGTCAGAGTAAACTTTACCATTGGGGAACTGTACAATGCCATGGCTATTTCTCCAGCACATGATCCAGCGTCTTTCTTATTCAATGAAACATTGAATGATTACATGTGCAACCTAGCTGGACTTATCCCATCATTAGATACATACTCCAAACAGAGGAAAGCATCACTAGGTCAAGTTGGGAATTATTTCTCTGAGGGAATAATTGCAGATGAGTTCTTCTCCAAGCTACTGGAAAGGTTTGAGAATGGAACATATCTAACAGGAAGGTATTAATAGAATTATATATTATAATAGTAAGCAGATTAGGTTATTGGTGTTCTGGAGAAATCCAGAACACCAATCTCAATCATTGGAGGGATGCTGTAAATGCCACACTACATTGGCCCAGTGCCAGAGATATTCAAAGAGGCAGATCAGAGGTTAAGAAGGGAGTTTCCAGTCGACTACAAGAAGAAACCATCTAGGGTGGTACCAATGCCAACAATCAAAAGCAGTTCTACCAGAGGACCTCTGTCGGTCGATGAGGAATTCACAAAAGTACGAAAGAAAGAAATGGCAGATGACAATGCCAGTAGAATGGTGGTATTGAAGAAATTGGAAAAAGAAAAGGAAAAGAAAAGTAAGAAAGAGTACGAAGATGAGATAATAGCATTGTTAGCAAAGAAAACTCGTCTTCAGTACAAACTCTCCGACCTTAGTCCTCGGAAGAAGAAAGAAAGTAAGAAGATAGCTTATTTCAATTCTAGGATTAGGGACATCGATGATCGAATCAAAGACGCACAAAAAGAAAGTGGAATCAATCTGGACAAGATAGAGTTAGGGTCGAAGCTTCACAGATTCTGGAATGCGATCAAGAAAAAGGTGAAGAAATTCACAGAAGCGATCAAAAACTTCTACTATGCCAATGAGGAAACATGCATGACATGTCTGCTGGTAATAATACCAGCCATACTAATGTCAATAACAAGAAGTTTTGTTATGCGTAGTTGAGATAGTAAATATGGGAAGGGATCACTCCCTTCCCATGCTTTATTTATTTTACTTTTCTGATGTCCTCATTGACAGATTCCATTACCTCAGACATTTCTTGAAACATCTCTGATATCAACGGATCATTGTGACCAATGAACTTTTGAATATTTTCTGAATTGAATTTAATCACTGCTATTGACTTGTACAATGATGGTAGTAGTGCAAAACCAGCACTCTCATCTACACCGTCCTTGGTGAATAATATCGGATAGTATACTAGCATTGTCACATTGCATTCTGTTATTCTCACACGGTAAGCCTCAATGCTATTGGTGTGCTTTTCTATTTCACTCTCGTTGTCTTCTCCGGCGTATTCTGGAGTTTTGAAATCATCATATATCAGGTCACCTTCGATTATTGTCTTCATTGGGGATTCACATGATATCGACAACACATCCTGACCAAATGAATTCTCCAATAATTGCATGTATTGAATTGGCATCTGAACAACAAACTCAAACTCAAGTGGACTGTTGAGTTTACCCAACCGTTTCAATGCTGTCATCATGTTGACTGGATTGGGTTTGAACAGAGTGCAATTTAACTCAGATCGAGATATGGTGTCTTTCTTGGAGAATCCAAGTAGTCCAAACTTGTACAACTTATTCCCCTGATATTTCTTGAGTGGGGAATATTTGATGGTCTTGAGATATGATATGTACCGATCATTGTATCGAAGAGGTTCAGTAGCTTTGACGAATGCCATGGAAAGTATTCTGATGGCATTGTGCATGATCCTATCAGTCGTTGAGTCGGAAATTGGAGTTCCATCTACAATGGCCTGAAGTGTGCTAGGATATTCCCGAGTAAATAACTTAGCTGCTTCATCAGGAGATAGAGCTTCGACAAGGTCTACAAAGTCAACTGGTATCTGTACAGAATATTTTCTACATATCATTGGAATGAATAATCTAACTGCCCCTGGATGAATGATATCATCATCTGTCTGCATTTGAGATACCAAGTTCATGAACTTGACGATACAATCCCTGGCTATTTCCCAACATTCAATATTCCCATTATCATCTTTCCTCGGATGATCTCCTGGGAATGATTCATGCAGACTTGCATTGGTTGGTATCTCAGCTTGTTTCTCATTCACTATTCTTAGTTTATCTCGATACCTTTGTGTTAGTCTGAATAACTCAAATAGATTTACATCCACAATTGTGACGAGATAATGGAGCTCCCTATTGATTAGTTCTACTAGTGGCGGGTCATCCTTTATGTCGGCTCCGTTGGCAATTGCCCATGTGAGTATATTGGAAACATAATTCTCCTTGATACCTATTATAGTCATAAATAATCCCCCATTTTTAATTATATATTATAAATATATCGAAGATTAGTATCGTTTTAATTTCGGAGGTGATGATATGGTCATGCATAATGAGTTCGATCCAGCGAATATTACCAAGGATGATATGAAGCTACTTGCAGATCATATCGAAGACTACATAATGGTTCTGGAGGAAGTGATGGTGATTCCAAAGGGGATAATGGAAAGTAGGGAGAATGTCAGCCATGCAATTAGGATGGTCAAGAAGCTAATCAAGAAACTAAAAGCAGGAGATAAAAGTGTATTTAAAGATTATGATGAGTGGAACATGTTGGATTAATGAAAATAAAATAAAAGGAGAATACGAATGAACAGAACCAGGTTGAGGATCAATGTCTTCCCATCTGATATTGAGCTAACTGAGATTCCAAGGTATGACGAATCGATATATGGAAAAACATTCTCTGACGAAAATGAAATCAGAGTCAATGAAGTGCAATATGGATATGCAATCTTGTACCGAGATGATGTACTAGAGACCATGAATGTCCCAGTGTTGGCAACTAACATCGTATCTTTATTTACAGATAATCTTCAGGATACTGTAACCGAGATTGGGATAGATTACTACCATATGGGTGACATGAGAACTTCATGTGCACTTGTCATAATGGATCTGGATGAGTATTTTCTGGAGTGTGACAACGATATGATAGAGTATTCATCTTCTAGTTCCACCGATTATATATCCAGCAAACTTCACGATGATGAAGACATGGAAGATGATGACGATGACGAAGATGATGATTACTCATCAATCGATGCTCTGTTTCCAAGTCCAAAGATGAAAAAGAAGAAATATGGACAGTCAAGAGTCATGAAGAGTTCCAAGAGAGCAAAGAAGAATATCAAGAGGCATGGGTTTTTGATATCATCAAACAAGGATGCTCGTAGGAAAGATAAGAAGATAGTACAAGCGTTCCTCAAGGATTTCATCCCTGGTAACTCAAGATGGATCAAGGAATACCGAGCTGAGATACTCGTGAGATGGATGGATATGTATGTCGTGTCCAAGGGAGTTGCCAAGAGGATGGCAAAGACACATGAGGAAGCTCGTAGAAGAAGAAAATCTCCAATCAAACTCAACAAGGACGTAGCAGTAGATCTGACCAAACAGTTGTTCAGAGGTTATGACCCATTCTACGACCCCAACAGATAGAGGAGGATATTGTAATGTCTGATGAGAAAATGCCCAACAAGTTTCTGGAAAATCTAGTATCTATGATAACGATGGATAACATCCAGAAGTATCTACTAGGTTACAAGAAAAGTGGTCAGAACAGAGCAGTGTATGATGTGGTGAAAGATTACACCAAGCCACAAAAAAAGAAAAGAAAAGGAAAGGATGGAAGGAATAGCCACTCCCTCTATCTGTCAATCAAAAAGAACAAAAAGAAGAAAAAAGATAAAGATAAATACTGGCACTTCTAGCACCCGAACGAGAGGTCCTTCACAGAATTATATATTATAATATAAGACATATAATGCAGAGAGGAGCAGCTACTTGTATTATTACCATAGGGCAATGGCCTGTCCAATCACAGGAACCCTATAGGAATGCCATTATATTATAATAGATAAATGGGATGAGGAGAGAAATCTCCCGTCTCATTTATCGTAATTCCAATGTGAAGGAGATAAATGCAATGAAGGAATTTCAAATCTTCAATCACGAATTGTTTGGCGGAATTAAAACGTTTGAAAAAGATGGTGTTATCTGGTTTCTAGCAGAAGACGTTTGTTATGCAGTAGGTATTTTTGAACAATATTATGCTATTAATAGGCTTGACAGAGACGATGTGAATTTTGTAGAACCAGAAGGAACATTAGTCAACGAATCAGGTCTGTATTCGCTAATCATGCAGAGTGACGACCCTAAAGCAAAAGCATTCAAACAATGGATTACGAGTGAGGTACTGCCATCTATCAGAAAAGGTGGGTCTTATGTTTGCACACGGAATCAATGGGATCTGATAAGAAAATTAACAAGAGATTTCCACAACATCAAGATTGAGACGTCATCAGCAGTAAATAGAGATCTTGGGAAATATCAACTACGAGGAATGCTAGCTGATGAAGCCGACATGGTCAACAAAATAGTATTCGACATTACTGCCAAGGAATGGAGAAAGAGGCATCCAGAAGAAGCTAGTAAAGGAAAAAATATGAGAGACTTCGCTGATGGGGAACGTCTATTCATACTAACACTAGTTGAGGGAATGAACTCTGCCTGGATAGTAGCTGGGATGAGTCTGGAACAAAGGTATTGCATATTATCCAGATTCACTAATACCTATTTCTCAATAGTTGACCCTCATAGACTTAGCTATGGATATCGTGAGCCTCTTATACCGTCACTCGTATAATAAATAATAATTAAATAGAATACCGACTACAAACATCGTGAAGACGAAGTCGGTATTTTTTATGGGAGGAGAAATGAAAGGTGATACGTGGGAACAACCCGATTCTATTGAATGTTACATATAATCGTCCCGATGTAAAGAAAGGAATCGAAGAATATTTCGAAGTAATCTACAAGACTGAAGATGGCAGGATATATAAGTCCAATGAACCTGCCGAAGTTGATATCTACTTTGTGAAGCCAGAGTTCAGAACATTCAACTACAACAAACCTCAAGAAAGAATAGAGAGGTTGGAAAAAAGAAGGGTTCTGATCAGCAAGATCAGATATGAAATAGCAAGAGATATTGGAGAAGAAGGGGAAAGATTCATTCAGGAATGTTTCGAGAACAAAGACTACAAGGGTTTAGACAGACTATATGGATGGAGGTATTCGTTCGGATGTGACTTTCAACCTGAGTTCTATTTCATGAGAGATTGGTACAATAAATATCAACTGGGAAATGTACGATTAACAAAAGCCTTCATCGACATTGAGACCGATCTCATTGACTTCACTCCAGACTTGGACAAACTATCTGGGACTGCATATGCTCCTGTGAACTGTGCTACCATATTCCTAGAAGAAACCAAGGAGTGCTATACCTTTCTACTGAAGCCATATAAACCATCCAAGATGGGATATTTAGATGCTGACGAATACAAGGTTAGATACGACCACTATGAGAGTCAGTTAGCTCAACATGAGAAGCTAATGGGGAATATGGATAAGTTCATCAAGAGTCTCAATGATTCATTTGATGAGATGTATGGTAATGCGAAATACATCGTGAGGGACTACAAGGATGAGATAGAACTAATAGCCGATATATTCCGATTGATCAATGATCGTAAACCAAACTTCTGCATGGCATGGAATATGAGATTTGACATTCAGTATCTACTGGAGAGAATCAAAGCTCTAGGATACGATCCGAGATCGATCATGTGTCATCCAGACTTTGAGAATCCAAAATGCTATTTCCATGTAGATAAACTGATGTTCAACCTTGAGAAGCAATATGACTATTTTACATGTAGCTCATACACCCACTACTTGTGCCAAATGCGACTCTTTGCGTCAATTAGAAAATCTCAACAGATGTTGAAATCGGTATCATTGAATGCAATCAGTGACAGAGAACTGAAAGATCAGAAGATTGAATACCCTCCTGAAACGAATATGGTATACTTCCCATACATGGACTGGGCTAGGTTTGTGATGTACAACGTGAAGGATGTATTATTACAAGTGGGGATAGAGAGAAAGACTAACGATTGTATGACATATTACATGAAGTCTCACTCTAATCTCACTCCGTACAATAAAATATTTAGGGAGACTCACCTACTCAGAAACGTTCGAGAGAGGTACTTCAATGAAGATGGATGGGTGCAAGGAAATAACCTCAATATCATAGATAGTGACGAAAGTGATCCATTCTATTCTGTGGGTGATGAGGATGATGATGACAATGAATCAACATTCAAGGGAGCGATAACGGCTAATCCAATATGGAATGATAACGTTGGAATGGAAATACTTGGATCACCATCTAACGTGGTGTATGAGAATTCCATTGACATGGACATGGGAGCATTCTATCCATCGATCAAGATAGCATGTAATATGGATCAAGGAACCCTAGTGTTCAAAAGTGAGTTGGACAATGAAGAGTTTATGTCTGGGGAGTTTCAGAATAGATCTCCAAATACCATCTACCAGGAAAAGGATAAGAATGGGAAGATGCGAAACCTGGACTTGACAGGAGAAGTGGTGAACTGTTATGTTAGTGGGAACAATCTCACCTTTGGATATAATTATCTTGGTTTACCAAGTGTGACAGAATTATGTAGAGACGTGATGAAAGAGATGAATAGGAAGTAGGTGGGATCCCACCTACTTCATCGTCTATCCTCCAAACTGAATTATATATTCTAATGTAGATAAAAGAAGGGAGTTGTTGTTTGAATGGACTATCTAGGAGAAAGCTCTAGTATACCTTCAATAAGCGAATTTGTTAAACTGATTGAAATCGACGAATCTCTAACAGATGAGGAAGTTGTTCTAATTCTGGATTTCTTCACGAGCTTATTAACCGTCTCCGAAGAGATGTAACCCGGAGGATTCCAAGAGGGTATCCGTACCACAAAGATTTATAAAAGGCGTAAAGCCATCAACGATATGTATGAAGTGCCTATTATAGGCACTTCATACATTGTGTTGTACAGGAGAGGTCAGATATGTGGGGTTTGATATCGGAACAATTCGCAGGAGGTCCAATAATAAGATCCTATATCTTCAGACGAAAGCGGAAATGATAACTGTGATCTTAATCCACTGATACCTGATTATCACTCTCCTTATTTACAAGTCCTACAATACTTACTATATTAATCAAAAACAACTTCGGTAATGATATATTGAACTCTCTAGTTTTTTTGGTACAATTGGTACTAAATGTAATTATATATTCTTATTAGTGGAAGATATTTTATTACAGGAGTGATATGATGAATAAGTTCACCGATGATACCTTTGACTACCTAGAGTCAGATATACTAAAGATACGAACAAAGCCCCTCATGTATATTTCATATTCTCATGAAGCTGCTGCAAGATCATTGTGCTTGGAGATAATTTACAATTGCATTGATGAGGTGAAGAATCCTCGATCTCCAGCTAAAGGAATAAACATAATATTTGATGAGAATAGTGGAATAATAACTGTCAGCGACGATGGTAGAGGAGTACCATTGAATGAACTTGAAAAGGTATTGACTACCCTCAACAGTGGATCTAACATCAGTTCAGAAAAGAAAAGTGAATTGAACACAAGTATACTTGGCACTAATGGGGTAGGAACGATAGCTTATACCGCTCTAGGAGAAATCACCGAGGTAACAAGTTATCGTGGAGGAACTGAGAATAAACTCAAACGAATATTATTCAACGAAGGAGAAAAGATAGAAGAAGAAGAGAAGGCTTGTCATCCAGACAAACATGGACTGACTGTAAGATTCAAACCATCAAAGGTACTAGGAAGAAATACCAGAATCATATGGAGTCAGATTCATAGTGAGCTTGTGAATCTTCAATACCTCAGTAAGCAGAAAATCAAGATAGTTTCTAAATACATTGATAAGCACGGAAAGGAAACAGTAGAAGAGTACAAGACTCAACCATTCGAACATATATTGGTGCTAAGAAACGAGAAGGATGCTTTGGTTAGTGATAGAATAAGTCTATTGCTGGAAGATGACAATGTAATGGAAGAGATAGGTGGAAAGAAATTCAAGAGATTCATATCCATGGATATTGCATTCGTGTATACCAATGGATCTGTCCCATACATTGATTCCTTCTGTAATGGAACCAACACTGTGGATTCAGGAAGTCATCTGGACGGAAGCATAGAAGGCATCTGTAGGTACTTTCAACAAGTAACAAAAGATACATTGTCAGAGAGGGATAAGCTTGACATCAAATGGGATGACATAAAAATGGGACTATCTGTGGCGGTTAATCTAAATACTACACTAGATTCTCTATTCACATCCCAAACAAAACATAGACTTGCAAATGATGACCTTGAGAAAATAATCAAGGATAAAACTGTAGAATCACTGAGAGCATACTTCAAGAGCTATCCCAATAAATTGAAAGATCTAATAACAATAATCAAGACAAACGCAAGAGCGAGACGAGAGGCTGATAAAACTCGTAGTGCTGTTCTCAGGGAGAATGTTACCAATTGGGGTAGTTTCAGAATGAAAAACTATGATCCTTGTACCGATTATTCCAGAAAGGGATACAAGGAGCTGTACATAGTTGAAGGAGATTCTGCCCGTGGTAGTCTGAAACTATCTAGGGATCCTAAGTTTCAGGCACTATTTGCAATACGAGGAGTATCTGCAAATGTATTCAAGTTAGATCTCAATGGAATACTAGAGAATAGAGAGTTCAATGATCTAATAAAAATCATGGGATGCAATGTTGGTACTAAGTTTGATCTTAGTAGACTTCAATTCAACAAGATCATTATTGCGTCCGACGCCGATAAACTTCCAATGTCGGCTTAAAACTTCTCATAATTGCCGGGAGTTCTCGTTAGGTCTAAGGTACTGCACTTACTAGTGATAGATAAGGTAGCACTAATCATAACGGATTAGGGATAGTAAAAACCCTTAGAATAGAGATAATCATAGGCAGCTAAGGTACTCTAGTAGTACCATGTTCAACGACTAGTCAGAAATGACGTAGAGGTGCAAGCTGATGGCACTTCGAAACGAGAAGCACTGATATCATGGTAATAGTGGT